>Ga0247841_10009073_pt1 | contig 14035 bp, 14 predicted proteins | sample LaCruzMarch2015__2_FD_192410 | JGI IMG/M metagenome (GOLD analysis project Ga0247841, IMG submission 192410) | Freshwater microbial communities from meromictic Lake La Cruz, Castile-La Mancha, Spain - LaCruzMarch2015_18m | ecosystem: Environmental > Aquatic > Freshwater > Lake | place: Spain...
CTTAGGTGGTCTTGATTTTGACGACCAAGAAGGTATACTGGGATTTACCAAGGGCTGGGGATCTAAATTAAAGAAAGTGTTTAGAGTCTTCATGCCTTAGGCATAAAGATATGAATCCCAACATTAAAGTAATAGGAGTAGGAGGATCAGGTTCTAATACTGTTTCGCGTATGGAAAAATTCGACATCAAAAGTGTCGAATTGATTGCTATAAACACAGATGCACAAGCTTTGCACTTCACGAAAGCTGATAAAAAGATTTTAATAGGAGCTAATATCACAAAAGGATTAGGTACTGGTATGGATGCTAGTGTTGGGGCTAAAGCAGCAGAAGAGAATAGACAGGAGATAGTTCAGAGCCTACAGGGCGCAGATATGGTTTTTATCACCTGTGGATTGGGAGGTGGGACGGGATCAGGCGCCTCTCCAGTTGTAGCTGAAATCGCTAAAACTCTAGGAATTTTAACCGTGGTTGTTGTTACAACCCCTTTTTCTTTTGAAGGAGAACAAAGAAGAAAGGTTGCTGAGTCTGCTTTAAAGAATTTTGAAGGAAAGACAGATTCTCTTTTAGTGATCTCTAATGATAAGCTTTTAAAGATTATCGACGAGAAAACTACAGTTTCTAACGCCTTCAGTATTTGCGACGATATTCTGAGAGAAGCCGTCTGCGGAATTACAGATTTGATTTTAGTACCGGGGATAATTAATATAGATTTTGCATCGGTCGTTTCTGTGATGAAAAATTCAGGTCATGCTCTTTTCGGGGTAGGTAGAGCTATAGGAGAAAATCGTGCGCTCAAGGCAGCTGAAATAGCAGTTAATTCACCACTGTTAGATTTTTCGATACGTGGAGCTAAGGGAGTTTTGTTTTCAGCTTTTGGAAATGATATAACATTAAATGAAATATCAGAAGCTGCAAAATTAATTACAAAGAACGTTGATTCAAAAGCACAGATAATATTCGGAGCTGTAAAGGACAACACATTGAAAAAAGGAGAGATAAAGATTACTGTGATAGCAACTAAGTTTTAACCGCTCATTCACAACAAACAAACCGAATGGAGGTGTCCGTGAGTAAAAAAGAAAAACCAAAAGTTCAGAGAGTTTCTATCCCGTGTGTTTTTCGAGGTCGTAATCACTCAAGAAAGTTTACAACTCCAGGTAACTTTGAAGCATTCAATCTTCTAATGCACAAGTTAGATAGAAAAGGTGTTAAGAGTCAATTAGGCAAATTGGTTTTTGAATTTGATCCATCGCTCCCAGAGTTTGATAGCCGGGAGTTCCATAATATGGAAGCTGCCAAAAGAGGAGAGTTGCTAGTTCTCAAATCTAAACTCAAATCAGAACCCAAACCTAAACGGAGGAAAAACAATGGTTAGAATATTCGACTGTAGCGATTCTGGCTGCCCTGGCGTGATTGACGTCAATGAATTTTTCTTTCCGCCAGTGCATGGATGCACAATTTCACACATCAGCTATTCCTGTCCTATTTGCAATTTGATTCACCATCCTAACGGTGAACCAAAATCTTTTACCCCAGGGCTTCGTGCCTTCCGTGTGGATGGGAAAATAGTTCAGATGGCGTAATTTGTATAACCTTAGAGCTAATCTCGAAGGTTTTTTGTTTGATTTTGTCAAAAAAGCCAAAAGTGGAGCACAGGGGTCGTTTATCCACAGAGTTTGTTATTGAAAAGGGGCTTGACCTAGTTTTTAGGTAAGGTAAAATACATTAATTGTCGTTAGTTTTAAAATATTAATTAATAGTTTTTTAAAAGGCATTTTAACAAGTCTGTTGTTTAGAAATTTTTGTCCTAAAGTTTCTGAACAGTAGGGTTGATTAAAGGCAAATGCCTTTTTTTGTCCCCCCAATATTATGACACCAGAAGAAGCAGTAGTAAAAATACACATTACGAAAGTTAAGAAGAGAGATGGGAGAGTCGTTGATTTCAATCAAGAAAAAATCACCGAAGCTGTCCATAAAGCAGTAAGCGCTGCAGGTCAGGGAGATGGAGAAGTTTCAAAAAAGGTCTCCGATTCAGTTGTTCAAATTTTGAACCGCAGATTTAAAGCAAACGAAATTCCCAATATCGAACAAATTCAAGATATCGTTGAAGAAGCTTTAATTTTAGAAGATCTAGTTGAAACAGCTAAGTCATACATTCTTTACAGAGAGCAAAGAAGAAGTATTAGAGAAGCCTCAAAAGCAGTTGATGAATCTTCAGAAAAAATTGATAGCTACTTAAAAGAAATTGATTGGCAAGTAAAAGAAAATGCCAACATGACATTTTCCTTGCAAGGACTTAATCAATATGTAGGTTCATATATTTCTAAAAAATATTGGTTAAACAAGATTTATCCAAAAGAAATTAGGGAGGCCGCAGCTAATGAAGATTTTCACATTCACAATTTAGAAATACTAGCTACATATTGTGCCGGATGGGATTTGTACGACTTCTTGATAAAAGGATTTGGAGGTGTCCCGGGTAAGATAGAATGTAAACCGCCAAAGCATTTAAGGACAGCACTAGGACAATTAGTTAATCTTTTGTTTACACTTCAAGGAGAAACAGCTGGAGCAAACGCCGTTTCAAACTTCGATACTCTATTAGCTCCGTTTATTAGATACGATAACTTAAGCTACAAACAAGTAAAACAAGCGGTACAAGAGTTTTTATTCAACTGTATGGTTCCAACAAGAGTTGGATTTCAAACACCATTCTTAAACGTATCTTTAGATGTCAAAGTTCCAGCATTCTTAGCAAAACAACCGGTGATTATCGGAGGAGAACCTCAAAATGAAACATACGGAGAATTCCAGCCGGAAATGGATATGTTCATTAAAGCCTTTTACGAGGGTTTAATGGAAGGAGATGCTAAGGGCAGGCCATTTACATTCCCGATTCCAACAGTATCAGTAGGTAAGGATTTCGATTGGGATAATCCTAATTTGAGCGCCATGTGGGAGGCAACAGCTAAATACGGTATTAACTACTTCTCTAACTTTATACACTCTGATATGAGCCCTGAAGACGCCAGATCTATGTGCTGCAGGTTAAGACTAGATAATAGAGAGTTATACAAAAGAGGAGGAGGATTATTCGGCTCGAGCCCAAAGACGGGGTCTATTGGTGTGGTTACGATTGATTTACCAAGAATCGGATACAATTCAAAGACAAAAAAAGATTTCTTTGATAGATTGGCTCATTTAATGAATCTAGCTAAAGAGAGTTTGGAGATTAAGAGAAAAGCTTTAGACGACTTTATGGAAAAAGGACTATACCCATTTTCTAAATTCTATTTAGCCGATGTAAAGAAAATGAGAAATTCATATTTTGGAAACCACTTCTCTACTATAGGAATTATGGGGATGAACGAAGCTTTGTTAAACTTTTTAGGTGAAGACATTACAACTCCAAAAGGAAGAAAGTTTGCCTTAGAGACATTAGATTTTATGAGAGGCGTGATGATAACATTTCAAGAAGAAACAGGAAACTTGTATAACCTAGAAGCAACTCCCGGAGAAGGAACAAGCTACAGACAAGCTAAAACAGATAGAGAAAAATATCCAGATATTATTACCTCAGGTACCAAAGAAGTTCCTTACTATACAAACTCTAGTCAATTACCGGTAGGATATACAGATGATGTTTTTGAAGCTCTAAAACTACAAAACGATCTACAGTGTAAATACACAGGAGGAACAGTATTGCACATATTCTTGGGAGAAAAGATTAGTACTCCAGACTCGGCTAAGGCCTTGGTAAGAAAGATATTCGAAAAGTATAGCTTACCATATATTACTCTAACTCCAACATTCTCAATTTGTCCTGTGCACGGATATTTACAAGGAGAACATTTTGAATGCCCTCAGTGTGCGATTAAGCAACCATGCGAGGTTTATTCGAGGGTTGTAGGATATATCAGACCAGTTAATCAATGGCATAAAGGGAAACAACAAGAGTACGCAGAGAGAAAAGAGTTTTTGATTCCGGCCGAGGTAGAGAAGGAAAAAGAAGTAGTGATATAAAAGTGAAAAACTCCTTTTGTTGAAAGGAGTTTTTTAGTATAATGAACGAGCAATAAATTATGATAATCGGAGGATTACAAAAAACAACCTTAATTGATTTTCCAAACAAGATAGCTTGTACAGTATTTTTAGCTGTCTGTAATTTTAGATGCCCTTGGTGCTATTCTGCTGAATTGGTCTTGCCTATAAAAATAGCTCAACAACCAAGAATATCAGAAAAATATTTCTTCGACTTTTTAGAAGAAAGAAAAGGACTTTTGGACGCAGTTGTAATTTGTGGAGGAGAACCGACGGTGAATAAAGAATTACCTAATTTTATCGAAAAGATTAAAAGCATGGGATTTTTAGTTAAACTAGATACTAACGGATCTAATCCTTTAATGTTAAAAGATCTAATACAAGCAAGGCTTGTAGATTACATAGCTATGGATATTAAAACTTCAGACGACAATGAGATTTACAAAGAGATAATGGGAGAAAGTGTAAATATTGATCACGTTAAAGAAAGCGTTGAATTATTGAAAAAATCTAATGTTGATTTTGAATTCAGGACAACCGTGGTGAATAATATCCACCAAAAAGAAGATTTTGTTAAAATATCAAAATGGATAGGTGGAGATAATGTAAAATACTATTTGCAAAACTTTAGACCAGAAAAAACGATCGATCCTAATTTCGAAAACGTAAAGCCAGTTAGTAAAGAGTTTCTAGAGGAAATCGCAAAAGAAATATCGCCACATTTTAAAATATGCAAAGTAAGGCAGGCTTAATATGACCCCCTCAAAAATACTATTCTATTTCTGCATTTCTTTTGTAGCCGGAATATTTACAGAATCAATAATAAAAATCCCACAAATTTTTCTGTGGGCTTTTTTATTCTTTATACTCTTAATTATCTTTTTGTCTTTGTTGTTTAATAAAAACAAAATAATAATATTTGGCTTTTGTTTGTTTTTTGTTGTTTTGGGGATTGCTAGGGTGCAGATCACGGAGCTTGATATTCAAAATAATAAATTGAGTAAACTTAACGGTTCAAGTGAAATGATTTTTGAAGGAATTGTATCCTCTGAACCAGACGTAAGAGATACTTATCAAAAGATAAAAGTTAATATTCAAGACAGCACGGTTTTAATTTTAGCTAGTAAATATCCTTTGTTAAAATATTTAGATAAATTAGAGATAACAGGTAAATTAGAAACTCCGTCAGAAACTGAAGATTTTAGCTACAAGAACTATTTGATGAAAGACGGTATTTATTCTGTAATGAATTTTCCTCAAATTGAAATTATCGGAAAAGCCGATAAAGATATATTTTCTTTTGTATATTCAAATATATTAGATTTTAAACAAAAAATACGAGAGAGTATAAGAAGCAATTTTTCTCCACCACAAAGCTCTATACTCGAAGGAACGGTTTTAGGGGACAATGGAGCAATGAGTAACGATTTAAAGAACAAGCTCAATATTACGGGTCTCCGTCACGTAATCGCTGTGTCTGGTACTCACGTTGTGATTTTAAGCTCAATTATTATGTCTGTTTTGTTAGCTATCGGTTTATGGCGTGGACAGGCATTTTACTTATCCATATCTTTTATCTGTTTGTACGTCATCCTCGTAGGTCTACCGGCCTCTGGAGTTAGAGCCGGTGTAATGGGCGGACTATATCTTCTAGCTCAGAAATTAGGAAGACAAAGCATGGGTTCGAGGATTATTGCTTTAGCTTGCGCAGTAATGCTTTTAATAAATCCCTTGCTTCTAACGTTTGACGTAGGATTTCAATTATCTTTTTTGGCCGTAATGGGTTTAATATATCTTGAACCTTTTATTAAAAGGTTCATAAACATATTTGCAAAACAAAAGGCAGAAAACCTAATTGGTATTGTTGCCACAACATTTGCAGCCCAAATATTTACTTTGCCTGTTATGATATATAATTTTGGAAATATTTCTTTTGTTTCTCCAATTACCAATCTTTTAATATTACCTACCGTATATTGGTTAATGATATTTGGATTTCTTTCATCGTTTGCCGGAGTATTTTTTGGTTTTCTAGGAAAGATTTTAGCTGTACCCTGTTGGTTTCTTTTAGACTATTTTGTTTGGGTGATAGATTTTTTTTCTCAACCTTGGGCAATAAAAACTATACAAAATATACATTGGATTTGGCTTTTGATCTTTTATATGCTTTTAGGGATTAGCATACAGTATATACAAAAAAAATCCCCGAGTGCTTTTTAGGCTGGGGATGGCGTGGTGCCCTAAACTGTTGCCAGTTCTAATATATCTTCGAAAGCGATTCTTTCGTATTCCAAACTTGCGTAGTACGCAAGGACTTGGACGTCGTCAGAAAGACGAGATCTGAGGGAATTAACTGCTCTTGGAAGATCTCTCTTCTCTTTGTCTTTAAGGTCAGGATGATCGGGGATCGTTTTGTAGTATCCGCAATCTTGATGTCCAATCAGAACGACGGTTTTGATCGTCGGGAAATGACCCAAGAAAAACTTGATCTGACTCATTAAGAAGTCGAAGTCTCTGTTTAATAATATCTCATGAGCAAGAGCTGCGGGGCCTCCACCGATGTCAATCGGTACAAATTGCCCTGGTTGGAATCCGAGATGCTCAATCGTGAATCCCTTAAATGCTATCCGAAATCTTGGATCGCTACAAGCAATCCTTAGCATGGTCGGCTTGGGGCGACATATCGCGTGACCCCAAAAGATCCGTTCAGACATGGCTTTCTCCTTGTCAAAGTCCGTTTATTACACCATCCGTTTCTCGGTGTAAACATAAGTATTATGACACAATTTTACCGTTTTTACAATAGTAAAAAAGCCCCTTTAAAAGAGCTTATGTCGATGGGGTGGATGTTTTCTTTATTCTTGTTTTGGCTTAACGCCGCTTATCTTCATGAATATGAGATTTGTTACAACAATGAAAGTGAGGATGATAGAAGATATCCAAAATGCGATCTTAGCCATTTTGGCGTCTGTGCTTAATTCGTCTGGAAAAAAATACAAAATCAAATATATTCCAGTTAATAAAATCAAGAGTCTAATAAGTCCACCCATAGGAATTTCCTTTTCAAAGGTCAAAGGCTTAGTCTACGTTATTGTATGTTACCAGAATGATGTTAGATTTCAATAATTGAGGTATAATTAGATAATATTGTGAAAAATTAAAATATGGAAAATTACGGTAAAAAAGCTTGGGTTGTTGCAGCTGATATGGGTTATGGTCATCAGAGAACTGCCTATCCTCTAAAGAATATTGCTTTCAGCAATAAAGTTATTAACGCTAATAACTACGAAGGCATACCAGAGAAAGATAAGAAGTTTTGGCATACAACTCGTTCGCTTTACGAATTTATATCTCGTTTCAAAAGAATACCATTTCTCGGTGATTTTATCTTTTCTATACTAGATAGATTTCAAATGATATTAAGTTATTATCCAAAAAGAGACTTGTCTGAGCCAACGTTTAGTTTAAGAAATATTTTCTATTTCATAAAAAAAGGTTGGGGGAAGGATATTATAGACAGACTTAAAAAGAATCCCTTACCCATAGTAACAACTTTTTTCACACCAGCCTTTATGGCTGAAGAACAAAAGTATCCCAATACAATATATTGCGTCGTTTGTGACGCAGATATTAATAGGGCATGGGTTTCTTTAAATCCAGAAAAAAGTAATATCAAATATTTAGCATCTAACACTTGGACAAGAGATAGACTAAAACTTTACGGAGTTAATCCAAAGAATATTATCTTAACAGGATATCCTTTACCAAAAGAAAATATTGGTGAAAACTCAGAAGTGATTAAAAACGATATGAGGAATAGACTTTTGAACTTAGACCCAGAAAAGAGATACAGAAAGTTATACGAGCCGTTAATAAAAGGAACCTTAGGAGAGCTTCCTGAAAAATCGAATCATCCTTTAACGATAATGTTTTCTATAGGTGGGGCAGGGGCTCAAAAAGAAGTATGTTTAAAAGCAATAAACTCCTTAAAAGACAAAATAAAGGCGAATAAGCTTAGAATGATTATCTCCGTAGGAATCAGAGAAGAACTAAGAAAATACTTTCAAGATAATATAGACGGTTTGAAACTAGATGGTTGGGTACATATATTATCAGCAAAAACAACTTTAGAATATTTTGAGAAGTTTAATAGGATGTTAAGAGAAACAGATGTTTTATGGACAAAACCATCGGAGCTTTCTTTTTATGCTGGATTGGGCCTCCCTATTATCATAGCTCCCCCTATTGGTTCTCAAGAAGATTTTAATAAAAGATGGATTTTACACGTGGGAGCTGGTATGGCTCAGGAAAATCCTAAATATACAGATCAGTGGTTTTTTGATTTGTTAAATGGAGGAGATCTCGCAGAAATGGCCATGGAAGGATTTGTGGAGATAGAAAAAATGGGAACGTTTAATATAGAAAAAGTAATAAACAACAATGAAAATATCAATTAAGGTTAAGATATTTTTAGCTGTCATAATAGTTATTCTATTAATCACACTAGGGTATCTTCTTTTGGGATCGGCTCCGAAACAGGACGATATAATATGGGGAGTTAACTTTTCTCAAATGGGAGCCGAAAGTTTAAAACTTGATTGGAAAAAAACCTATCTAGCTTTAATGGATGACTTGGGAGTTAAGAATATTAAATTAATAACTAATTGGAATTTTGTTGAAGGAGATAAAAAGGGGGATGACTTCTTTGATGATATAGATTGGCAGATTAGGCAAGCCGAAATTAGAAACGTAAAATTAATATATGTTTTAGGTATCAAAACCGGCAGATGGCCAGAATGTCATGATCCTAAATGGGCAAGGCAGTTATCTGTAAAAGATGAACAGGCTGAACTATTAAAATATTTAGAAAAGGTTGTATTAAGATACAAGGGTTCAAAAGCAATTACAGCTTGGCAAGTAGAAAATGAACCACTATTTAATTTTGGGGAATGTCCTTGGTATGATAAAAAGTTCCTAAAGCAAGAAATTGCATTAGTAAAATCATTAGATGATTCAAGACAAATCATATCCTCAGATTCAGGAGAACAATCCTCGTGGTTTAATATAGCAAGCGTGGCCGATAAGGTCGGAGCTACTATGTATAGAAAGGTTTGGTTTCATATAAACGATACGGTCGGGTTTTATGTTGACTCTCCTTTCCCCCCAGTCTATTATTACCACAAGGCTCAGATCATTAAATCGGTATTTGGTAAAGAGGTAATATGTGTTGAACTGCAAGCAGAGCCATGGGCCTCAAAACTGTTCTATGACATTCCTTTAGCTGAACAAGAGAAAACAATGAATTTAAAGCAATTTAACAGTAATATTGAATTTGCTAAAAAGACTGGATTAAAAGAGTTTTATCTATGGGGGGCTGAATGGTGGTATTGGCTAAAACAAGATCAGAATAGGCCAGAGATATGGAATCAAGCCAAATTGTTATTTAGGAAATAATATATGAATATTCAAATTGTAAAAAACAAATATCTTAACGCATTGTTTATCTTAATGTTCTTCTCGGCCGTAATTCATATGGCCATTATTTCCTTTTGGCTTTTACTGACAAGAGACGTATATATTTTTAACTATTTTAATATTTTAGACCTTGATTTATTCTTCCCTAATATGCTAAACAGCGTTTGGGGCAATTTATTCTCATTAGTATTCATGGTCTCTTTCTATTTAATCATCTTCAAATGCCAAGAAAGAAAGTCTTAATTATCTCAATGACAGCAGGGTCTGGTCATATAATGGCTGCAAAGTCCATTTTAGATTACGCTTTAAGCTACGTGCCTGATATGCACGTAGAGCATTTTGATTTTTCGAAAATAACAGATCCTATTACCAGATTTATGGATAGACACTCTTACGAAATTCTAATTAAAACAGTTCCTAGTGTTTGGGGTTGGTTTTACAATACAACAAACAAAAGCAGACTGGCCTTTTTTGTTTCTGAAGTTGTAGCAAGTTTACAACTTTTTTCTCAACACGATATAGTTAATCTATTAAAAGAAAAAAGCCCGGATGTGATAATCTTTACGAATCCTGTTCCGGCCAGGTTATTTATTAAAAAGATAAACAAGTTATTCGGAAACAACACAAAAACAGCAGTTGTTGTAACTGATTATCACGTTCATAGATTATACAAAATGCCTACATTAGACTATTACTTCGTAGGTCATGGAGAGGTAAAGTATGAGTTAATGGAAATGGGTGTGCCAAAAGAAAAGATAATTGTAACCGGTATTCCTGTTAATCCAAGATGCTACATCCTGCAAGATGTTCCTGAGTTGAAATCAAAATACAAGATAAAGAACAATCTTCCAGTAGTTTTGTTTTTAACTTCGAGTTTAAAGAAGTCTATTGTTTTTAGAACGATTAATGTTTTATCTGATTTAAAAGATAAAATTAATGTGGTAGTGATCACCGGAGGTAATAAAGGGCTACACGATAAAATTAAGAAAGATTATGATAATTTTTTAGTCGTAAATTGGACAGATGTTATGGATGAATACATGAAGATATCAGATGTCGTGATTGGTAAGCCTGGTGGTTTGATTTCTTCTGAATGTATGGCTATTAAAAAGCCATTGATAATACCGGGCATGATACCAGGAGTAGAATACTTTAATGCTAAATATATGGAAAAGAATAGATTTGGTATAACAGCTTTTAATAAAAAAGATCTCATTAGCGCTTTAGATAAAATCATTGTTTCAAAAAGTTTTCATTTATCTTTAAACGAGATATATAAAGAAAACCCTTCTAAAATAATCGTAGAACAAGTAAAAACCTTCTAATATATTTTATTGCATCGGAAAAAGAAAATGTGATATAATTTTGTATTATATTAAATAAATACATAAATAATATGTACGATCTACCAGATTTAAATATCAAAGAGAAGATATTAAACATATTAAAAAACAGGAGCTTATGGATGATAATTGTCCTTATCATCCTCTTAGCCTCATTTGGATTTTACGCTAAAATCTTTTCTTTAAGTTACGTTAAAAACCAGGCTAGTTCATTTTTACAACAATTACAAAGACCAGTTACAGAAAACCAACCAGAACAAAAAACAGAATATACTTCAGACATTTCTTACGAACAAGCTATTATTGATTCGGTGAAGCAATCTTCTCCATCGGTTGTAAGCATTGTCATTTCTAAAAACCTACCGATATATGAACAACAGTGGGTAAATCCTTTTGGAGAGAACAGCCCGTTTGATTTTCAAATTCCTAAGTACGTCCAAAAGGGAACTAAGCTACAAGAGGTTGGAGCAGGCTCAGGATTCATTGTCTCAGAAGACGGATTGGTGTTAACTAATAAACACGTTGTTTTAGATAAAAAAGCTGAATACACGGTTTTGACCAACGATGGTCAAAAATATACAGCTAAGGTTTTAGCATTAGATCCAGTTCAAGATTTAGCTGTAGTTAAAATACAGTCAGATAAAAAGTTTCAAGCAATAAAGGTGGGAGATTCTTCTGGTATACAATTGGGTCAAACGGTTATTGCTATTGGAAACGCTTTAGGGCAGTTTAGTAATACTGTTTCCGTTGGTATCGTTTCTGGTCTAGGCAGAACATTATCAGCATCCGATCAAGCAGGAGGTTTTTCAGAGAAATTAGAAGGAATAATACAAACAGACGCAGCTATAAACTCAGGAAACTCAGGAGGGCCATTGATAAACCTAAAAGGTGAAGTTGTGGGAATCAATACGGCAATGGCTCAAGGAGCTGAGAATATTGGTTTTGCTATTCCTATCAATATGGCCAAAAAAGACATTGATCAGATTATAAAAACAAACAAAATTGTTTATCCTTTTTTAGGAGTAAGATATGTTGTGATAAATAGCGACGTGAAAGATAAATATAAACTTTCAGTAGACAATGGAGCTCTAGTTATCAGGGGTGATAAAGGAGAGGCAGCTGTTGTAAAAGATTCTGGGGCTGATAAGGCTGGAATCAAATCTGGAGATATTATCTTAGAAATCAACGGAGAAAAGATAACACAGGATAACAAGATGAATATGATAATAAATAAATATAATCCCGGAGATAATATAACCTTAAAGATTCTGCGAGACGGACAAGAACAAGAAGTCCAAATTACTTTAACCGAAAGACCGCAATAAATATTGACATCATCAATTCTATTTGATAAAAATATATAAGATGAATCAAATCAACCTAAACAACTCATATTTTTACTTTTTTAGCTTCTTTGAGAAAGGGGTTGGTTTGAGCAATTAAAAGGTAACTTTAAAGATTCAAACGAGCCTCTTTCGAAAAAGAGGCTTTTGTTTTTTGACAATTTAGCATAAGGGGTTAGGAATGATTATCACGATGAAGAAGCAAGCTAATATATTAGCGATTGAGAAAGTGATAAAGACCTTTCAAGAAAAAGGATTCGACGTTCATATAAAGAATGGCGAAGGAGATTTGGTGATTGCGGTTTTGGGTCAAGGAGTTGATGACGTAGATTTTCTTGTAACAGAGAGATTGCCTGGAGTAAAGAAGATAGATAAAGGTAACGAGTTCTTCGTTGAAAATCATGGAAGGTTTGTAGAAGCCTGGCAATATCAGAGGGCACACCCCTAGCGTTTATATATAGAGACTGCATGCAGTCTCTTTTTCTTGCAACAGAAAAGCGGACCTATACAAAGCCCGCTATAACCATCAAAGAAAAGATGATGGTTGCAAGAATGATGATCAGCACAACATTAGACAGAGTCTGATGATTGCGCCAAAGATACACCCATCCTCGCCAAAGAACAACGATGAGGCGATTGATTCCTTGGCCGAAAAGCCCGAGTAGAAAACGAAGTCCTCTACCGACTTGTCGCCAAAGATATCGCCACGTTCCCTGAAGGAACGTTCGGATTTCCCTGGAAACCCATCGCATCATGCCCCGGAATGGAGCTGTTGCAAAGGTCCAAGGATTTCCCGTCACTCCACCGATGAGTAACAGCATTGCGAAAATGAGCAAAGCGATTGTCATCAGCGAAGAAATGATCTGATTCATGTTATCCCTTTCAAATTGTTAAGATCTGTTTCTTTAAACCACCACACGTGTGATGATTTAGATAAACAGGGGGAGACTTAACTTTCTGTCGTAAGACTTTGGTCAAGTCTCCCCTTATGATGCCCGATCGGGCCTAGCAGCAGGTGGTCCGGATGTGCCGGTGGCGGTTGTTATACCGCGTGCCCATCGGCGAACGGGCGGGCATCCTCATCGGGACACTCATGCTCGCCTGCTTGGACTCGAATCGCGCTTTCGCGATGGTCTCGTGGACCTCTCGCTCACGCTCCTCAATCGACTTTACCTTCACACCAACTAACAGGTTCTTCGTTGCCATTTCTGGGTCTCCTTATGTGAAATGGCGTGGTTGCCGTAGTTGCTGTCTGCCGGGAGGGCAGGATACGGCGGGAATGTCCTTTAAAGGATCAGCAACATATTCCTTCTTTCAAATCATTAAAGAAACTTATTACTTCTGGAAAATCTATCAATTTTCTGTTATTCAACTAATGACCTGAAAGAAAGAGGGAAGACTTTAAGGTCTCTTCCCTATAGACCCTTTTGCGAGCTACGCGTCGGCGGGCGTGTCCAGCTCTTTGTTGGCTGCGTTCAAGAAGGTCTTGGCGCCGATGACGAAGTTGTTGCTAGTGAGCGGTGACCATCCGGCCATGCTTCTGGCATCGCGAACGATGGCCAGGAAGGCTCGAGCCTCCGTGAACCATCCGCCCTTTTCTTCGTCCAACCTACTGATTGTCAGATCCAAGACCTTTTGAAAGGTTTGGTCCTCCAACAGATTGTAGGACTGGACGGCCGTTGATTCCACGATGGCGTTGAGGGTGGCGACAGCTTCTCTGAGCAAAGACTTTGCATTCTGATTCACGACAACTCTCCTTGTAATTGTGTATGTCCGACTCTCTCAGCTCTGGAAACATTCCAGCGCTGAGAAGTAGGGGGGAATACATTG
>Ga0247841_10009075_pt1 | contig 14034 bp, 11 predicted proteins | sample LaCruzMarch2015__2_FD_192410 | JGI IMG/M metagenome (GOLD analysis project Ga0247841, IMG submission 192410) | Freshwater microbial communities from meromictic Lake La Cruz, Castile-La Mancha, Spain - LaCruzMarch2015_18m | ecosystem: Environmental > Aquatic > Freshwater > Lake | place: Spain...
AAACTTTTCCAGCCTGAGGCAGTTGGCAGTCTGACCTGTCTGACCTATCCGACCTGTCAGACTGCTACTGCCAACTGCTACTGCCGACTGCTACTTTCCGCTGGCTCGCTTCTGGTCTTGCGACAGTTTGAAGATCCAGCGGCCATAAAGATAGATCAACACAGCCGCGACTGCGCCGACGGCCGCAAAGATATACCAGGTTGTCCCGACATTGTGGGCCTGATAGAGTTGGCGTGTCACGATATCGGGTGCCAGGCCAGTGACCTCCACAAGCTTGTGGAAGGCTTCGCCAGGCGGTAGCGCGGCTTCCGTGATCTGTTTCGCGTCGAAGCCCTTGGTGAGCAACATCTCCCGCGCAAAGGTATCTTTGGACGAGAAGTGGTGATAGAGGAGGGGACCGACCTTACCCTCGATGGTCGCGCCGATCAGGATCGGAGCCTGGGAGAAGCCGATCCACATCGCCTTCTTGTCCGGCGGAGCGATATTGCCGAGGAATTCGCTGAACTTGGGACTGGCCAGCATTTCGCCGACGCTGAATACCACCATGGAGGCGACGGCCATCCAGGCCAGGTTGGAAAAACCAAAGAGCGCGAGCGCGACCACCACCAGAACGGTTCCGAGAACCATGCTACTGGTCGCGCGCATCTTGGCGCTGATCCCGGCAAAGATGAAACAGGTGAACATGATCATACAGGAGTTCAGATTCACGATGCCCTCGGGCTCGATGCGCACGCCATCTGCGTTCATGCCCAGCAGGAAGCGGAAGACACTGCCAGGTTGTACTCCATCCCCAAAGAGCGTCGCGATGATCGTTTGGGTGTTGACCCAGTCCTCGACGTATTTCGGCAGCACGTCCCAGAGCATCGGGAACATGAACCACCAGACCGTAAAGATCAGCAGATAGAGATAGAGGTGGGGCTTCTTGAGTTCCTGCAGGGATTCATGGAGCAGGTTCGCCTCCTTCACGGTTCCTGCCTTAATCTGGGCTCGGCGCTCCAGACGCTCTGCATTGCCTTGTTCCCGGAAGGCGAGCAGAAAGAGAAAGTTACAGCAGATGATACCCGCGTTGATGAAGAAGACCAAGCTCCACGAGATCTGGCGCATGTGCAACGCGATCAGAGGGCCAATCCATCCGCCGATGTTCACAATCTGGTAGAAGAGACCCCAGGCGACTGAACTGTTACGGCGGGTGCAGGAGCGGATCAAGGAACCCTGGATGCCAGGTTTGAAGACTGCCGTACCGAAGGCCAGGAGCATCACGCCGCAAAAGAAGCCCCAGTACGTGGGGAAACTCGCCATGGTCAGATATCCTAGGCACTGGAATGTCGTAGCGAAAATGATGGTCTTTTTGGCCCCGTACCGGTCCGCGATGCCGCCGACAAAGACGGAGACACCTGATTGTATCATGCTCCACATGAAGAGAAGTGTGCCGAAGGTGGCCATCGAAATACCCAAGCCACCGTCAGACTTGGCGCGCGTGACATACAAGGAGGAGACAGCCCGTACGCCGTAGTAGGCCATACGCTCGATCATCTCCATTCCGCCGATCACCCAGAAGACGTAACCTAGGCTCCCCAGAGCAGCCACGAAGCCGAGCTGCTTGACATCGTCGAGGGTTGAATCATGATATTCAAGGTCATTATTTTTTTGATCGCTCATACGGTTTGTTCTTTCACTGGTTCTTAGAAAGGTGGCCAACAGTCAATTTAATGGCTGACTATATCAAAAACCCCGCCCCCCGCGCAACGATGGAATGGGGGGAGAAGGAATAATGGAATGGTGGAATAATGCTGGAGAACATGGAGAGCAGTCTGGAGGGCCACGCTCTGTCGTGGCCGATGCCAATGGCGGACGTGACGGAGCACGTCCCTCCAAAACATCATTCCAACATTCCTTTATTCCACTATTCCAGGCTGACCTTCTCTGCACGGAAGAAGAATGGAGAAGGTCGTGCCCTGGCCGACTTCGGATTCGAGGCGGATGGAGCCACCGTGCTCTCGGATGATCGTGGAGACGATGCTGAGTCCGAGCCCCGTACCCTTGCCACGGGGCTTGGTTGTAAAGAAGGAGGCGAAGACGCGCTCCTGATTCTCTTGGGAAATGCCCATGCCAGTATCATTCACGGTACAGCACCAGAATGATTTGTCATCTGTTGTGACAGGTGTCACTTCAACGGTCAAGGTGCGCGTCTCGCGGTCGTCCATGGCATCGCAGGCATTGCCGAAGAGATTCAGAAAGACTTGAACCATCTGATTGCGATCTCCGACAATCCAATGTTGATTCTTGGCGATCTTTTGCGAGACCGTCACGTTTGCATGGCGCAACCGATGGTCCATGATAAAGAGCGCGTCATGGATCGGTTCAAAGAGGTCAACAGGTTGATATTGCTCCTTCACTCCGCGAGCAAAATCACGTAAGCGCGTGGTGATGCCAGTCATAACACCTGCGGAATCGGAGATGATCTCTGCGAATTGACCAGTCTGGTCGCGGAGATCCTGCTGCGTTGCCTCCGCATTGTCGAGGCTATTCTTCATGAGTTCGCCGACCATGACGATTGCAGTCAGCGGGTTGTTGAGGTCGTGCACCACGCCTGCGGCCAGTTCACCGATCGCGGCGAGGCGGCCAGCGTGAATCAGATGATCCTGCATCTCTTTAAACTTGCGCAGATCGCGCGAGACGGTAAAGGTTCGGATGAAGACCTTTTGCTCGTCCCGTATGGCCAACGTCCGTAATTCGACGGGAATGCGGGAGCCATCCTTGGCAAGGAACTGGCTCTCAACCTGCTTTTCAGTCTTATTCTGCTTTACCTCGTTGAAGCCCGCCTCAACGGCCTCAAGGATCTCTTGCGGATAGAGCTGGCGGATGTTCATGCCCAGTAGCTCGTCGGTGGTGTAGCCCAGCAGGCGGGAGGCCATCTTGTTGACATAGACGATCTTGCCTTCCGCATCCACGGAGTGGATCATGTCCGGAAAGTTTTCAACCAGAATTTGAAACGCCTCTACAGAGCCTAGATCGACTGTACTCATAAAGAATTGCCTTATTGCGTTATTGCCTTATTGCGTTATTAGTGCTTCGCTCCGTCTCTGGGCCTCCCAACAGTCCCGTAGTCCCGGCCAGCGCCAGCAGGTCATGACGCGGTAGTGTTTTTCGGTACTACGGTGCAACGGCACTACGGTACTGGGTGTGGTAACACGACTGATTGACATTGTGTCTTACTGCCAACTGCTACTGCCCACTGCCCACTGCTTCCCCCTCATTCGCCGCGGAGGCTTTTGATGATACGCTCGTAGCTCTCGCGGTTGGTGCTGAGGACGTTGTCGCAAAGCGTTAAAGCCCTCTCCAGAGAGCCGTTCTGCTCGCGGAACCAGCGTTTTAGTTCGTCCAGGTCCGCGACTCTGATACTAGGGGCACAGGCGTCAAAGGCAGGATCTACATTTCTCGGGATGCCGATGTCAATCAAGAGCGCACCCTTGGGATTCAGGCACGCCTTGTGCGCTGGCACCGTGACGACCGGGACCGGGGTATTGACTGCAGCGATGATAACATCCACCTCTGGCAGGACCTGGGGTAAGGAATCAAATTGGATGACGCGGACCTGCTCAGGCGCCTCAGGCTTGTTGGCGTGGTAAGCCCAGGTGCACGAGTAGCCTCGCTCCAGCAATCCCTTGATAACGCCACGGCCTACGACTCCCGAACCGATGACAAGCGCCTTCCCGGGGGTCTGCTGTTGGGACTGGAGGTAACGGAGCGCGACATCTTCGATTTCTGAGACTTCGAGCAGGGTCCCGAGTTCGGAACGGATATCTTTTGAGACGCGCAAAGCAGAGTCGCAGAGTCCTCGGATGAGCGAGCCTGCCCAGCCTCGGGTGATGGCTTCGTCAATCGCATCCTTGAGCTGGGCGACCACATGAACCTCGCCCGGGACCTGGGAGTCCATACCCGCTGTGACCATGCAGAGGTGCGAAAAGGCTTCAAAGCCATGTTTGAGATAGTAGAGGTCTGGACGCAACTGGTCAAAGCGCATGAGTCTGCAGAGAATGCCGCAGGTGCCCGCCTCTTTGGAGATAGCCGCGATGATCTCGATCCGGTTACAGGTGTTCAGGATGAAAAACTCATGGACGCCCCAGACTTGGCGGATCATCTCCCCCAACGCCTCGCGCTCCTGAAGCAGGAGGTGATAGGGGGCCCGCTCAGCCGTTCCGAGATAGGTATGGCTGGTACCCAAAACGAGCAGGTCTGAGCTTTCAATGGAATCCAGATGTTTGCGCAGATTGTCCTTGATGAGACGGGATTGGACACAGGATTTGCCGCTGGTGGAGACAGCGATCAGAACCTCGCCTGCGCGAATGATCGCCGGCGTCACGAAGTCGCCCTCAGACCAGTTTCCGTCGGCACAGCAGCAGGGAACCTTGGCCAGCTGAGTTACCTCGAGAATATGACGATTCACATGTTTATCATCGGTGCAGGCGAAGACGAGGGCAGTGCCTAAAACATCGCTATCTTCAAAATAACGTGGGTGGTGGGTGATGCGTCCGGCAGCGGAGAGTTCGAGCAGTTCCGCGACACACTTCGGACAGACCAGCTCAACCTGTGCGCCAGCATCCAGCAATAACTCTATTTTGCGCTGGCCCACGCGTCCGCCCCCGACAACAAGGACGCGTCTCCCTTCGATCAGCGCATTTACCGGAAACGTCTTGCGTACCGGCCTAAAATCCCTCTTTTCCATAATGTTTAAAATATAGCAGAATCCGCCCTGTTTCGGAATTTCAAATTTCAGCAGAACGCTCTTTTTGTTCTAAAAAACAGTGCAAGGGCTTGTTGAAGTGTGTGGTAACCAGCGATTGCAACAACGTATCCACGGCTTGACCCTCACCTTTTAAGCGCCCGACACCTAGGACCGCCGCAGCTTCTCCGTCATCCAAGAAGAGGGTGATGATCTTGTCAGGGGGAGTCCCCTCTTCACAATGGCAGAGCAAATAACGCTTCTTTTCACCAGCGACTTTTGCAAGAATGTGGTTACTCTCTAGCTTGGAAATGACATCGCGAACAAGTCCGTACGGTATTCCCTGCACATGGGCGAAGGCTTCAGCTTCAAAGGGTTCGGACTCCGGGTCAGCGGCCCGCTTGGACGCCTCGGCGCAGATGGCGCAGGCAAGGATGACACGGGTACGCGGACTGGCTTTTGCTGCATACTGTTCTAGGATGTAGGTATCGCGGTTCTGGGCCGCAAAGGCGATCTCTGCGCCGATCAGCACGATCTGCCAGCTGGTATAGGCCCAGAGCAAGAGGATCGGCAGGATGGCAAAGCCACCATAGACCATGCTGTTACCTGCAATGCCAATTTGCAACATCGCGCAAATTTTAAACCAAGCGACGAAGAGGAGCATGGTTACAAAGCCACCGATGAGCGCGGGCTGGAGCTTTACCCGTTCGTTGGGCATAAAACCGATCAGGAAGGCGAACATCAAGGTTCCGAGCGTTAAAGGAATTAGGGTCTTCAGGAGGGACCCGCCCATGAAACTACGGACCGTCTCGGGTGTGACACCCTCGAGCGTCTGGTTCATGACATCAATAATGTGCGAGGCGACAGGAATGAAGGAGGCCGCCACAATCAGGATCGGGAGCACGAGACTCACACTCGTGTAATCGGTAAACTTACGAACCAGCGTCCGCCCTTGGGTGACGCCCCAGATCTCGTTAAAACTATTCTCAATTTTCTCCAGCAGGCCAATGACGGTCCACAGTAGGACTAATAGTCCGATAAGGCCAAGCGTCTGGAAGTCAATTTGCTGAACGTGTTCGAAGAGTTTGTCTGTCACCTCGCGCGCCTGCTGGCCAAAGAGCCGGACGACTTCAGCCTGTTCCGGGGTCTTTTCGCCCCAGCGTGCAGGACTGTTGGTACTGGTTTGCTGGACAGGGATCTCCATCTGCTTAAGCCAGTTGTCGAGATGCGTGCTGGCTTGTTGGCGCAGGAGGTCGGCGCCCCCTAGGGAGCGGGCCAAGCCAAGGGCCAAGATCAGGACGGGCACCATGGCCATTAAGGAATAATAGGTGAGGGAGGCGGCATGCAACGGGCAGCGATGCCTCTGGAAACCATGCAAAACTAGGCTTACAAAGCGCAAGGCCTTTACAGCCAAGCGCCGTGGCGTGGAGAGCTCCTGTATCGGAACCAACCACTGTCCACGTGTCAAAAAGTCTAAAAACCCTGCTTTCAATGAGGGTTTGTTCAGGCGTTTCTCTTTCATAATGCGAGAGCCCACATTAAGCATGGATGGCACAAAAGTCAATCTGAAAAAAGAGGACGGCAAAACTTAATGGATTAGGCTTTGCAGGAGAGTAAAAAAAAGGTATTCTTTTTGATGTACTTTAGAACCAATTATTTGTCAAGGTTAAGGGAGCTTTTATGTGGGATTATTCAGACAAGGTGATGGAGCACTTCCGGAATCCCCGGAACGTGGGTAAAATTGAAAAGCCTGACGGTGTCGGCACGGTTGGCTCCCTGGCCTGCGGCGACTCCTTGACACTGATGTTCAAAGTCGGGCCGGATGGCCGGATCCAGGAGGTCAAGTTCCAGACCTTCGGCTGCGCCAGCGCGATAGCCTCCTCCTCGGCCCTGACGGAGATGGTGGTCGGCAAGACGATTGAAGAGGCTGAGAAGATCACCAATAAGGATATCGCGGACTTTTTAGGCGGTCTGCCGGACCAGAAGATGCACTGCTCAGTCATGGGACGCGAGGCGCTCGAAGTGGCTATCCACAACTACAAGACAGGAGAGACCATGGTAAAAAATCTCGAAGATCATATCATCTGCACGTGCTTCGGGGTCTCCGAAAATGAGATTCGCCGTGTCATTACCGAAAACAGTCTGACCGAAGTAGATGAAGTGACAAACTTTTGCAAGGCTGGCGGGGGATGCGGTATGTGCCGCGACGAGATTCAGAAGCTCATTGATCTCGTCCAGAATCAGCGTAATGAGAAGGCCACTGCGACACCTGCGCCGACCGCGACCAAGAAGCTCTCGAACATCCAGAAGATGAAGCTCATTGAGGAGATTGTTGACCGCGAGATCCGTCCTCACCTGCGCCGCGACGGCGGAGACATTGAGTTGCTCGACATCGAAGGCGACAAGGTCACGATCGCGTTCCGCGGCATGTGCGCAGGCTGCACGTCGGCGTCCTATACGCAACAAAATTTTATCCAGGCGAAGCTGCGGGAGTTCGTTGCCCCAGAGATCGTGGTGATCGAAGCTCCGGCTCACCCAGCCCTTTAACCCCTAAAGCGACAAAGTTTTTCCTGACCCCCGAACCCTGACCCCTCAACCCCAAATGCTTGAAACCCTCAAAGCGAAACGTTTCTTTGTCAATGCGCTGACCTTCGGACGCGTTCCGCTGGTCTTTCTCTTCATGATCACCGCGATCATTCAGGCGTATCATCCGCTTCAAACGTGGTTGATTGTTTTAGCCGCCGTCTTTCTCTCAGCCGCGAGCCTGACTGATCTCTTTGACGGGATGCTGGCCCGGAAGTGGAATGTCGAGAGCAAATTTGGCGCCTTGGCAGATCCATTAATGGACAAGGTCTTTTACCTTGTCGTCTTTCCGACCTTGCTCTGGATGTTGGGGCGCATGCCGAGTGAGACCATTCACGCGTTGGTCATGCTGGTCTTTACGGTCCTCTATATTCTGCGCGACCAGTGGGTCAGCTTCCTCCGCTCGATCGGTTCTATGTATAATGCCGACTGCCGAGCTAATTGGCTGGGGAAGTTCAGGACCGCGGCCAGCTTTCCTGCCTCGGTGGTCATCTATGTTTATGCAGCGTATCAGCCGTGGTTTCTGCCTCAGGGACTTATCTTCGCGCTGGAGGCCCTTCTGATTATCCTTAATTTCTGGTCCATTATCGTCTACACGCGGCAATACCTGCCGTATATGCGCATGGCGATTAAGTGAGGAATTTCTATGAGTCAAACAATTGATGTCGCTTATGTTGCGGAGCTGGCGCGTCTGGCCTTGACGCCTGAAGAGGCCAAGCAATTCCAGGGTCAGCTCGAACAGATCGTCCACTACGTCGAGAAAATTGCCCAACTGGATGTCACGGGGATTGAACCGACCCTTCACGGCCAGGGACAGGTCAATGTCCTGCGCGAGGATATTCCAGTTCCCTCAACCATCCGCGAGACCGCCCTCTCTAACGCTCCCAGCCGCAACGGCTACGAAGTCAAGCTCCCCAAGATCGTCGAAGACGCCTAGTGCGCGGATTTGCTGTAACTGCAATAGGTTGGAACCACAAAATCCACAAAAAGCACAAAATGTCTAAAATAGGACCCAATAATTGACAATAGTTGTTGGTTTTAAGGGGATGCTTTGAAAAGGCTTGGCTTAGCCTGAGCGAAGTCGGCCGACTACTGCTTCTGCATTTTCCTTCGTTCAAAGGAACCTTAAAATGACGGCGGTTCTGTCATTTTTCTATGTAATATGACGGAACCGCCGTCATTTTCGTTGACTCGAAAGCATGGAATGAGTATGGTTAAAAGACCTCTTATCCTTTGTGTTATAGGAGCAAGCTTATGCCTGATCCTGTGGGGCATGATCCATGGAGGTTGGGAGTATAGTAAGGATTTTGTAACACGGACTTACTATGAATCCTCATACTACGAAAAGCGATCTACCCGCTGGTTGCTTGATTTTATGGCTCGTGAATTTGAAGAGCTACGGATGAAGACGCCCATCACAGCCGATGAAATAGACAGAATGTGCAATAATGCTCCGAATAACCCTATTCAATTTAAAATGGAATCAGGAAAACCTATTCTGCGATCCGCCGGGCATGACAAAATTTTTTATACGCGGGATGACATGACGAAGCAAGTGAACATCTGTTTTTAATGTATTTAGACCTCATGCTGGTGACGTTTGCGATAGGCGAAGGGGGTGCACGACATCAGTTGCTTAAAGGTCTTGGTGAAGTGGCTGTGGTCATAGAAGCCTACAGCGAGGGCGATGTCAGTGATGGTCCGATCGGTCTGTTCCAACAAATCTCGTGCGGCTCGGATACGGACCCGCAGCAGGTATTCAATCGGACTACATCCAAGAATTTTTGAAAAACGGCGCTCAAAGTGCGCTTGCGAGAGCCGGGAGCGTTTGACCAAGTCACCCAGTGTGATCGGAAGCGCATAGTTCTGATGCAGATAATCGAGGACCTTGGCAATGTGGCCATACCACTCGGGCGTATCACGCATGCCCCCAATGATACGGTGGATACCTGCCACCCCGATCACCCGTCCCTTTTTATCCTTGATTGGGAATTTACTGCCGACAATCAAACGGTCAGAGTTTTCAGGTGCAGGTTCAATGGTGTTCAGCGTCGGTTTTCCGCTTTTGATGACCTGCTGGTCACTCGCCCTGTAAATATCAGCCCGGTCTTTGGAGAAAAGCTCATGATCGGTCTTCCCGATCACCTCCAACTCGCTGGAGACCCCTGAATAGTCCTGGGATCGCCGATTTTGCATGATGAAGCGTCCCCGGCTATCCTTGATAAAAAACGCAACATCCGGCAGGACATCGAACAATTGATGCAGGATGTGCAGATCGCCGATCTGACTGAGAAAAGCTTCTTGAAGGTCGAGTTGTTTCATGGTTTTATTTCAGTGGCGTCCCATAGGTCCGCCGAGGCTGTAGCAGTTTAGTCTGTAGGCTATTAGGTAAAATGGCAGAAAGTCGCTTATTTAATATCATAAATGTCATTGGTTGAAAACAAATTGAAACACATGAATTTCCTAAAAGCCTACAGCCTAAAAACCTAAGTCCTATCGGATACTAATGCTTTTATTTTAACGGATGTACAAATAAGAAGGCAAGAATAAGGTGATAAGATTATACAAATTTTTGATAAAATTCTACAAGGACTATTTTCAGGGGATGTGATACGCTATTCAGTAATTATTACAAAGGGAGGGACCAATGGTCACGATTACCAGAAATCATTTCTTAAAAACCATGACAGCAGGGGCGACGTTCTCGGCGTTGTCCGGGATTCTCAAGGCGCAGCAGGCGCCCTCCGCAAATGTTGTGGGTGCCAACAGCAAGCTTAACATCGCCGGTATCGGCATCGGTGGCATGGGCGCTAACAATCTGAACAACATCGCCAACACCGGACATAAAATCTTTGCGCTGTGTGATATTGATCCCCAGTATTCCAAAAAAACACGCGAGAAATATCCTGATGCCAAGTTCTATGCGGACTACCGCGAGATGCTGGCGCAGGAGAAGTCCATAGACGGTGTCATAATCGCCACCCCCGATCATACCCATGCAGTGATCGCCGCGGCCGCGATGAAAGCTGGCAAACATGCCTTTGTCCAAAAACCTCTCTGTCATGATGTTTTCGAGTGTCGCGAACTTATGCGCTTGGCAAAGGAGAATAAGGTTGTCACCCAGATGGGCATTCAAGGACATTCCCAGCCGGGACATTATCTCATCCGCGAGTGGGTTGCAGCAGGGGCGATCGGGACTATCACCAGTGTTGATGCGTGGTGCAGTCTCTCCTACTATCCCTGGGGTCGCGCCTACTGGTCGCCTGTCGTCGGGGTCAAGCCCAAGGAAAAGATGCCCGTGCCCGAGGGGCTCGACTGGGACAAGTTTATCGGTCCGGCCGAGATGCGCGACTATCACCGCGCTTATCATCCGGGTTCTTGGCGTGCCTGGTGGGATTTTGGAAATGGCATGATGGGCGACCGCGGCGCGCACACACTGGATGTCGTCTTTGAACTCCTGGGACGCAAGATGCCCGTGGCCATTGATGCGACCTCCTGCGGGAATAATCCGGACACCCACCCGCTCTCCGCGGTCATCACCTTTACCTTTGCCAAGCCCGATCTCAAGGTGACCTGGTACGAGGGAACGCGCGCCCCACGGCCTGTCGAGCTACCGGATGACCAGAGGCTGCCCGAAGACGGTGGCATCATCCTGAATGGCACCGAGGGGAAGATTGTGGCTGGCGTCTATGCGGACAGCCCGCGTATCATCCCTGAAGCTCGCATGAAGAGCTTCAAGCGTCCGGAAAAGACATTGGTGCGTCCGAAGGGCGGTATCGAAGGCGACTGGTTGAATGCCATCGTTGAAGGCCGTCAGGCATGTGCTGGGTTTGACTACTCTGCGCGCCTCACGGAGTTTACTCTGCTGGGCAACATCGCAAAGCGGGCTGATACGCGCCTCGTTTGGGACGAAGCGTCCATGAAGGTGACAAACATTGATAAGGCCAACCAATGGATCAAGTGCTCCCGCCGTGCTAATTGGGAGATGTGAGGGGGGAAGCAGTTCTAAAGTTCGAGAGTTCTAAAGTGTTTAGGGTTAAATAAGGCAATAAGGCAATCACGCAATAAGGTAATTCTTTACTAGGGATTTTATGAATTCATTAGAACGCTATTTAAAAACACTCAAGGGCGAGCAGGTTGATTTTTTGCCTCGGGTACCCATCCTGATGCAGTTTGCGGCAGAGTACATCAGTTCAAACTATGCGGCCTTTGCCTCGGATTACAAGGTCCTCGTGGAGGCGAATCTCCGCTGTCGTGAAGAGTTTGGCTTTGATCAGGTGAGCGTGATTTCCGATCCCTATCGCGAGACGCAGGGCTTCGGCGGCAAGATCCGTTACGAACAGAATCATCCGCCGGTGTGCGAACAGATTGTTGTTCCAGAGATTACGGATATTTCTAGTCTGCCTGATAATCCCGATCCCTATCAATGCGAACGCATGTTGGATCGGCTATTGGCGGTTCGCGAATTCAAGAGTCGTGTCGGCGGCGAGTGTTCCATTTTGGGTTGGGTGGAAGGGCCTGCTGCGGAGGCGGCGGACCTGCACGGTGTTGAGAATTTTTTGATGGATATGATGCTGGAGCCAGATGCGTGTGTCGCCTTGATGGAACGGTGCACGCAGACTGCGATCCGCTTTGCACAGGCGCAGATTGCCGAGGGCGCGGACACCATTGGTGTGGGCGATGCCATTTGTAGCCAGCTTCCGCCCCAACTCTATCGTGATTTGGTCTGGCCCTTTGAGAAGCAGCTCTTTGAGGCGATTCACGCAGCGAATGGCCTTGTTAAATTGCACATCTGCGGCGACATCACCCATCTCCTGCCCTATCTCGCTGAACTGCCGATTGATGTGCTGGATTTGGATCACATGAACGACCCCGTGGCAGTACGCAAATGTGTTGGGCCAAAGATGGCGATCGCCGGGCGGTTGGATCCTGTGCGCGATGTTTTGAATTCGACACCTGTGGCCATTCGGACCGGGGTTCTGGAGAGTTATGCCAAGCTCGGGAATCCCCATCTGGTGATGGCGGGTTGCGAAATCCCTCCTGGTACGCCTCCTGAAAACTTGAAGGCGCTCTGCGAGCCGGTCTTGTCAAGGTAATGGCGGAACAGCCGTCTTACCTATAACTTCACATTTTTATCCACAGATGACACAGATGTACGCAGATATTGATTCAATCTGTGTTGATCTGCGAAATCTGCGGATAAAGTTATTCCTCTTGTTTATTCCCGGGACCCCGGGCGGCGGGCTTGTCGATAAATGCAAGTATTTAGAAGTCAGGAGAGAGACCGCCGTAGTCGGCAGAGCCCGTGCGAAGTCACGGGAGCAAGCGTATTCGCGATGTGGCAATCCAGAATAAAATTTCCCGTTCTGGCTACTGACTTCTGGCTTCTGAATTCTGACCACTCCCTTAAAAGACTTGCTTGGAGTTGATCGAGATAGGTTTTGATGTTGCGAGGTCGACGCCCTTAGCATCGAGCCGGGCCTCTATTGTCCATTTGATTTGCGACGATGATCTGTTGCCGAGAAGTTGGAAGGCGGTTGTCAGGGTCTTTCCGATCGTCGAATTGAGGAGCTCAGACTCAGGAGCTTGCTGGTTGGGAGTCGGAATCGAAAAGGTGTAATTGGCAAGATAACCTGCCGGATAGGGACGCGCCTCCTCCACAACGACCGAATCTCTGTAGATTTCATGGGTGTGCGTCCGTTGCTTGCCGTTATGGTAGGACTTGGTGATCTCTACACCGATGAGGCTGACGAGGAGCTTGTTTCCCTCGATATCCTTCTTGGTCTGGAGTTCAAAACTGCCCGAGATCGTGTCGCCTGGATTAAAGATCGTCTTCGGGAGCGAGAGCTTGATGCTTCCCCGCATAAAGCGAATGATATAGTATGTGGTGATTGAAAGAATGATACCACCGACCACCACCCCTACAATCAGCAATCCGCCATCTACGTTCGTCTCTAGAATATTCATTATTTTCTCCTTCAGTAACAAAGGCTTTATGATGCCATGTTGGCTGGTCGATGGCAAGGCGGATTTCGGCGACTGCGATTACAGCGACGGGAGGGACCGAAGGGACAGGGAAGGCATTGTCCCTTATGTCCCTTCGGTCCCTCGGGTCGCTACAGTCCCTCCTGCGACTCCCAAAATCTCCCCCTTGTGGCGTTGACTTCCTGAGGCGGCTATGTTAAGGTTTAAACCTTGTTTTTTACCATGGATATTGCATGAATATTGAGAATTTGACCATTTGTACGGCGGCGGAAGGTTTGCGGAAACGCGCGTTCTCCTCTGTTGAGTTGACCCAGGGCGTTTTGGATGCCATTCAGCAGAAGGATGGGCAGATCAACGCCTACCTGACCGTGGATGCTGAAGGCGCCCTCAAACAGGCTGCTGTAGCAGATGCAGCGAGGTCCGCTGGCCAGGACGGCGACCTGCTCGGTATACCTATCGCCATCAAGGATATTATCAATGTCGAAGGACAGCCGTGCACTTGCGCCTCCAAGATGTTGGAGGGATATGTTTCGCCTTACGACGCCACGGTCGCGGCCAGGCTCCGTTCCGCAGGCTCGGTTTTTGCAGGTCGGACCAACATGGACGAGTTTGCCATGGGCTCCTCGACCGAGAACTCAGCGTTCAAGCAGACCTGTAATCCCCATGACCTCTCGCGGGTTCCGGGCGGCTCGAGCGGTGGTTCGGCTGCGGCAGTCGCGGCGGGGACAGCCCTTGCGGCCTTT
>Ga0247841_10009077_pt1 | contig 14032 bp, 8 predicted proteins | sample LaCruzMarch2015__2_FD_192410 | JGI IMG/M metagenome (GOLD analysis project Ga0247841, IMG submission 192410) | Freshwater microbial communities from meromictic Lake La Cruz, Castile-La Mancha, Spain - LaCruzMarch2015_18m | ecosystem: Environmental > Aquatic > Freshwater > Lake | place: Spain...
ATGTATCGATTCAAACAACCGAAATATATGCCCGTGCAGACTCAAAACAGAAGCGAGAAGCACTTGAAGCGGCCTATATAGATGTAATTCCTGCATCAAACGAAATACGTTCGTGGGAAAAAAGTTCAGAGTTGAAAGAATGGCTTAAAGGGCTTGGAAAGTGACATTATTATTATCCAAAGTAGTGGAGTAAAGTGTATGCAGTAATCGTTTGATTATGTAGAGATAAAAAAAATTGCTTTGGATAATATTTTACTTTGGATAAGAAAATCGGTCTATGCCCTTTACCAGGCGAAGGTTAGTGCCACCTATAAAAGTAATTTTTTGGATATAATGTGTAGTTGATAAAAAATCAAGAATCATTAATTGAAGATATTCTTTCAAAATATGTTTTTGAAATGCAGCATTTTCTCTTATTTCAAGAGGAAAATAGTTTCGAATCAAATCTAATTGTATCATGACGCATAAATGTTTGTAACTAATTTTACTTTTCTCTCAAGTGCTTTGTTATTAAACCTTTTTGTATAATCCTGCAATAATTCCCAGTTAAATTCATCTTGCATATAATCATCATCCAATCGTAATTCTTCAATTTCTGTAGCAGTATTGTAAAATGGATAGAGATATAATAAGTCAAGAAGCGCCTTTTCGGGTTTAGCAAATAGCATTGTACGGCCATCAGCAAGTGTTTTCATGTCATAACCGAACATTAAATCTTCTCGTACACTTTTGTATGAATATGCACCAAATGCATTATTGAAATTTGCTGTTTTGAGTGATGTTACACTTGTAATCTGCACCACTGCCTCTGGTATTATACCATAAAATGCTAATGCTGTATGAAGGCTAATATAAGATGGTCGATAAATTCGATTAGCAAAATAAAGACTGAAATCAGGTTTTGCCAGATACTCTGGAAAACTATAATATCCTTGTCGTAAACGTATTAGTAGTTCACGACGAATCCAATGCGAAAAATTATTTCTATCAAAATCCGGCTGCCAGGCATAAACCTGATTGGTGCTGAAACAAGCCAGATCAAACATCTTTTTCTTAAAATCTAAAAAGTTCATACACTATATTGTTTCTAAAACGCAGCAAATATACTGCACTTTAGAAACAAAACAAAATATAACAGCAATTATTAGTAAAATTATTACCGATAACCGTTTGTAAAGCAACACCTCAAAATTAGCCTATACTTTGTAAACGGTATTTACAACAACGGTTTTGTTGCCATTCCGAGCGAAGTGAGGAATCTACCCAACTCTCCCTGTCGTAAAAGTATCATTATCGGTCAAAAAAGTATGATTTTTAGTGAAATACATCGTATATTTTTGTATATTCAAAATTGTATAGTTTTTAATCTGAATAATATAATTAAACCATAAACAGAATACCTTAAAATAATTTTAAATTTTAGTACCATGAAAAAACAACGCTCTTCTTCAATCGTTTCGTTACGAAACAAAATCAGCTCTCGTTTCTTTGTTAGTTTAATTGCTTTAGTAATGCTATCATTAAACAGTAAAGCTCAAAACTATCAAACTTTTGATGCAACTACTACTAATGCATTAACAGCAGCAAAATGGTCGTCATCATCAACGAGTAACTCATGTGCTGCTTATGGAACTTCAGCTTTTACTATAGGAAGAATTGCTTATTTCTGTACTCCCAATGGTACTGGATCTGGTGCTGTTGGTATTACCTTAGGTGGAATTATTGCAACTGAAAATTATACACACTCATCACCTAGCGGAACACTTGCAACAGGTGGAACAGTTGCAACAATTGATATTGCATCTGGAAAAACATTTAACTTGGGTAGTGCAGGTATTTCAAACGCTGCTGGAACAGGATTTATTAAAGCTGGTGCTGGTGCTTTGTTATGGGCTGGTAACACCTTTACTGGTGGCTTTACTCTGAATGCCGGAACAATAATTTTAGGTGGGGTAAATGCAATGGGAGGAGGTGCAACTAATACATTAACCATCAATGGAGGTACAATTGCGGCAAGTGCCACACGTAACTTGTCAGGAAAATATGCGAATGGGATAACAATAGGTGGAGATTTTGCACTAGGTTCGTCAACTTCACCTGCTGTAGGTACTTCTAACCTCACCTTTACGAATAATATGGCACTCGGTGGTGTTACACGAACCATTTCTATCGGAGGTACCGGAACGTATGCGTTGAATGGAATTATAAGCAATGGTGGATTAACTGTAAATGGAACTGCTGCAGGAATTATTTCGCTTGGTGGAGTAAATACTTATACCGGAGGAACTACAATAGGAACAGGAGGTACAGTAGTTTTAGGTGCAGCCGGAGTACTTGCCAATGCAGGTGCAGTAACATTAAACGGTGGTACATTTAAAACTGGTGCTACAACAGGTTTTTATGAAACAGTTGACGTATTGAATTTGACTAATAATTCTACGTTGACATTGGGAACTGGTGTTCATACACTGACTTTTGCTGATAGCCACACAGGAACTACCTGGTCAAATGGCAAAACACTCACTATCACTGGTTGGACACCAACAGAAGGTAAAATATTTTTTGGAAACAATGCAAATGGCTTAACTTCACAACAATTGTCACAAATAACATTTAGTGGGTATTCAACTTCAGCAGCAATTTTGTTATCTACCGGAGAATTGGTACCAAAAATTATTTATGCAAAAGGAGCAACAGATTATAATTTCACAACTCTTAAATCGGCTTTTGATGCTATAAATACAGGAGTGCTCTCTGGTGATATTGTACTTGAGGTTGCGGATAATACAACTGAAACAGTTACTGCTCAATTAAATGCACCGGGTAGTATTGGTTCAATTAATTCAACTACCGGAAGTGGTTATCAACCACCGGTAGTTACCATAAATGGTGGTACAGGTGATGCTGCAAGTGTATTCAGAGTAACAGTTACAAATGGAGTTATAACTAATATTTCAAATACAACCGGTACTGGTTGGACAGTTGTGCCAACATCAATTACTATTGCTGCACCTACAAGTGGAACAACAGCTACAGCAACATGTTCACTTACAAATGGCACTCCAAAACAAGTATCATTTACAATAACAAATGGTGGTAGTGGTTATGGACCTACCGTTTCACTCAGCAATGAAGGAGCAGGTAGTGGTGCAACTATTGATGCAACAATGACAGCAGGCAATACAACTTCAGGAGCTACACCAGCAACAGTTGGTTTAACTTTTTCATTAATTAATGTTGGACGGGGTTATACTACTTTGCCGACTATGACAGTAAGCTCAGGGAATGCAACTGTAGCTGCAGCAACTATTGCTCAACTTTATTCTTCTATCACTATTTACCCAATAGTTACAGGCAAAACAATAACTTCTATTTCTACTTTAAATAAGGATTTGATTTCACTAAATGGCGTTAAATACCTCACAATCGATGGTCGTTTACATGATACAAATGGGAATGTTTCAAATGGTGATATTAGAGATCTAACTATTCAAAATATTTACACCAATGCTAATGTGGGATGGGCAACCATTTCATTTAATCAAAACTCTCAGAGTAATACTGTCAAATACTGTACAATCAAGGGTTCTTGCGCAAATAATTATCAGGTATATGGATCCATTATTAATTTTACAGCCAGCAGTATTGCTAATGGTAATGGACTCAACACCATCAGCAATAATTTATTGACTAATTATAACAATGTGTCTGCATTTAATGGTATATATTCTACAGGTACTGCTGGTTATCCCAATACAGGTAATCAGATATTAAATAATGAATTTGCTTCAGCCGGTACATATAATTATATTGGAATGGATGGCTCAGCTACTTCAGCACCTAATACAGGCTGGACAATTACAGGTAATAGTTTTTATGAAATAGCTAATCCTGCACCTTTGGGAGCACCATCTCTGGGATTTAATGCCATTAAGGTAGGAAGTTCAGGAGCTTGGGCTGGTACAAATCATACTATCAGTAACAATTATTTTGGTGGTGGATCTGCTATGTGTGCCGGAACAGCCACTACAAAGTCATCATCTTCAGGAAATTCTGCTTATAGAGGAATTTCAATCTATTCTTCCGGCGGTGGTTCAAATACAATCCAGAACAATATTATCAATAATATCGATTGGAATAATGCTGATGGAACTGCTGCGGGAGTTAGCTTTTATGGAATTACCTTAGGTGATGGTAATGCCGTAATAGATGGAAACAGAATTGGAGATGCTACAGGTGTTGATTTAATTATATTAACTTCAAATACAACTACCTCTACAGGCGGGTATTTTAATGGTATAACAATAGGTGCCACAGCTGGAACTATTGATTGTAAAAATAATGTTATTGGTGCAATATCAACGAATAATACGGCTACAACAAAATCTTCAGATATAATTGCAATTACTTGTGCAAGTACCGGTACAACTAACATACAAAATAATGTAATTGGAAGTGCAACTACAGCAAATAGTATAAATGCCAAATGTATAAGTTCAGCCACACTTCAATCGGTTCAGGGAATAGTATATAGTGGTACAAATGCAAATACACAAATCATAAATAATACAATAGCTAATTTGACGAATGGAACTACCAATACTGCAACAGGGACTCAATCAGTATGTCAGGGTATATTAGTGTCAGGCGCAATAATAAGAAATAATACCATTCATGATATTACGAATGGTAGTGCTAATACTGCCTTACCTATAGGTTCAGTCTCGGCAGCAGGTATTGTAGTTTCAAGTACTGGTACATTGAATTCAACAATCACAGGCAATACTATTTATAATATTTCCAATTCATTTACAGATTATACTGGTGGGGTGTCAGGAATACATTTATATAGAAACGGAGCTATAATTCCAACAAATACTGTTTCTGGTAATTTAATTTATGGATTATCAATAAACTCACCAGCATCGGGTGCTTCCATAGACGGAATATATTTTGGACAGGGAATTAATACGTTATCAAATAATATTATAAGTTTAGGGGGTAACACTAAAACACAGATAGCAGGTATTTATGAAGCATCATTAGATAATACAAATCTTTATAACAATAGCATTTATATTGGTGGTACTTCGCCAGATGGAGCAACCGGAAGTAACTCTTCGTATTGTATTTTTAGTAATTCGGAAACTAATACACGACAAATCCTAAATAATTTATTGTATAACAACAGAACCAACACAGGAACAAATACATCACAACATCGGGCATTGTATTTTAATACCACTGCCGGAACAGGAATATTAACTTGCAACTATAATAATTTATACACTACTTTAGGTGTGAAATTGGTTGGAGCTGCAAATTTAACTCCTAATAATTATGATGATTTGGCTACATGGAAGGCTGCTACGGCTGCACAAGATGCCAATAGTGCTAGTATAAATCCAGAATTTAGCAATGCCAGCGGAAACTTGAATTTATCAACAGACTTTAAACCTGCTTATTCGGCATCATTATCAGGTTTGTCTGGCACAGGAGTAACTACTGATTTTAATGCTGTAACCAGAGAAAGTGTTCCGGTAATGGGAGCTTTGGAAGCATTTAATAATATTGGTAGTGTAACTGTAACCGGAACAAAAAATCTGACTGATCTTGGTGCAATTATTGGAGCAAACTTAACTCTTTCTGATAATTCAAAACTCACTGTAGGTTCACCGGTTACAGTTAATAACGTAACCTTCGAAGCAGGAAAATTAACCACTTCGAGTGCCAAGGTAGATGCTGCGCTTACAGTAAGTGGTACTGTGAAACTTAATAAAACACTGGATAATAGCAAATGGTATTTCATGTCGTTCCCTTGTACAGTAGTGGTTGATGCCATTACTAAAGTCTCCGGAACCGGCACACTCGGTGCATTGGGTACCAACTGGTGGATAAAATACTACGATGGAGAATCACGCATTCAGAACTTAGGACTATCTAGCAACTGGAAATTTATAACTGCCGGTGCTACGTTAGAAGCGAACAAGGGTTATATTATTGCACTGGGAAGTTCACTCACAGGCGATCAGGTATTATCAATCCCATTAAATAAAACATTATTGCAAAGTGCTGAATCTGCTCGTACAGTTGGTGTAACAAATTGGGGCGAAGCTGATGCTATCGGAGCAAATCACAAAGGTTGGAACTTGGTGGGTGTGCCATATTTAAGTCAGTTTACAGGAAGCAATATCGGTGCAGGTTACCTAACATTCCATAATGGAACAACTTATACTCAGACTGCAAATACAGGCGTAAGCAGTGTAAATCCATTTTCAGCATTTTTTGTACAGGCAAGTACTGAAGGTACAACTGCACTGCTGTCGTTTGCTTTGGAAGGCCGTCAACCGGTTCCTGGATCGGTTACATTAAATCCAACCGATAGAGTAAAACTGGTTCTTACTTCGGCTACCGGTGAAGACAGAACAAATCTGGTTCTCAACGATGCTCAAAGTACCGAGTATCAAATTAATCAGGATTTGGAAAAATGGCTGACAACCGGAACGGATGTACCACAGGTATATACAAGTTTAGGAGGCATAAATTATGCTTACAATGCTTTACCTGCAAGTAGCGTGGTCGATTTACCATTGAGTTTCTACACCAAAACTGCCGGAACTTGTACCATAAGTGCTGATGCTGCTCAGGCTCCCGGACTTACTTCACTCTATCTGACAGATAACAGTAACGGTGTAATAACAGATTTGTTGAAATCAGCTTACGATTTTAATGCCGATAGTGGAACTTCTACTGCGCGATTTACAATCAGTATGTACAAAATTGCAACAGGCGATTATCACTTTATGAATGCCGATGGTGCACCCAAACTGCAGTATGTCGACGGGAAAATACTGTTAAGTAATATATCGGGCGAAACAACAGTTCGTGTATTCGATGCAATAGGTCAAACAATTATTTCTAAAAAAGTTTCGACATCGAGTATTGAAATACCTCTTTCGACAACAGGAATATTCATTATCAATATTCATTCAGGAGAAAAACAATGGTCATCTAAGTTGATAAACAAATAAACGTAAGAATATGAAAACGATAGAACAAAAAAAAGAATATGTATCGCCATTCATTGAATGCGTGAAACTAGATAATGAAATTTCGTTGGCATTGGAATCTATGCCGGGTGATCCGGGTGAACCGGGCATAATACTCGGACAAGCTCCTGAGCATTTCAATAATAATCCATTTAATGCTTAACTGAATTTAAATAAAGACCCCGGAAAAATCGGGGTTTTTATTTAATACCATAAATGATAATCTTTTATTTTTTATTAGTGTTGTCCGATAAAAAATTCTCTTTAATGTCCTCAAGCCGAACAGGCTTTTACTTTTTTGCTTCAGCCCAAAAAAGTAAACAAAAGACCTCACCCGCCCGTTGGGCACCCTCTCCCAAAAGAGAGGGAACAGCAGAATAAAAAGTTTATCGCCGCTGTGGATAAAAAGCTAAAAATTATCTGAGTTTCGCTAAACCCGTCCAAACTCGCTCCTTCGTCGCTCAAACAGGGACGGCTTTTTTTAACGCTACACTTCGATAATTTTTTTCACGCTTTTTCTCCAAGGCGGAAAGAGACAGAAGTGCGAAAAGTAAGCCACTTATAACTCAATTTCGTGGAAAGATAGTTATAATAGGGTTTTGCAAGAATGCTTAAATTTTTATCGGACACTATTAATTTTTTATATGTTCTTAATAATTTGCAAAAATATCCTTTAAACTTTTTTAAAGAAATGAAAATCAAAATTCTTCTACCAATTTTTTTTCTGGTAATCGCATCATCTCTGAATGCTGAAATAAAAGTCGCTTCCATTTTAGGTGATAATATGGTTTTACAACGTAACACTGAAGTAAAACTTTGGGGCAAAGCATCTCCAAATCAAAAGTTGGTGATAAATACTAGTTGGAATAAAATAGTATCATCTGTAACTTGCTCTGAAAAAGGCGATTGGTTGGTGAAAGTAAAAACAACTGATGCCGGAGGACCGTATTCAATTAGCATTAAATCGGGCAAGGAATCTGTAGTTTTGAAAAACATTTTACTGGGTGAAGTATGGTTGTGTTCCGGACAGTCAAATATGGAAATGCCTGTTACCGGAATGGCAAGTCAGCCCATAAACGGATCGAACGATGCACTTGTTGATGCTGAGAATAACAATATCAGACTTTTTACTGTTAAAAAGAATGCAATTGCAAGTCCACAGGATACATGTTACGGTTCATGGTCAGAAGCATCAGCTTTAAGTGTTGCAAATTTTAGTGCTGTGGGCTATTTTTACGCCAAACTTTTACAAAAAAGCTTACATGTTCCGGTTGGAGTTATCAATTCCAGTTGGGGAGGGTCGCGTGTGGAACCGTGGATGAATAACGAATCTATCGTTAAGTTTCCAGAGGCATACAAGCGAGCTAACCAGGAAAAAATATACTTTATGTAAAAACCTTCAGCTACATATAATGGAATGATTGCGCCCATTATTTACTACACAATAAAAGGTGCAATCTGGTATCAGGGTGAAGCAAACAGGAACGAATACAACGAATATGCAGCCTTACTGACTGAAATGGTTGCTGGTTGGCGAAAGGATTTTGGATGTGGCAATTTCCCATTTTATTTCGTTCAAATTGCACCATTTAAATACGATAAAAGTTTGGATATAGTAGCCGCTTTGCAGCGCGACGAACAACAAAAAGCGATGTCGATGATACCTAATTCAGGTATGATTTCAACTATTGATTTAGGCGAAGAAAACTGCATACATCCAGCAGAGAAACTCACTGTAGCAAAACGACTTTCGTATTGGGCATTGGCTGAAACCTATAATTTTACAGGGTTTTCCTATAAAATGCCTGTATATAAAAGTATGATTGTCACTGATAGTGTAGCTACGCTAACTTTTGAGAATACAGCAAAAGGTTTGACCAATATGGGCAGAGAGATTGATTGTTTTGAAATTGCCGGAGCGGATAAAATTTTCTATCCTGCAAAATATACGATTAATAAGCAAACTACCGTTTTGTTGCAATCAAAACAAGTGAAAACTCCGGTAGCTGTGCGTTATGCGTTCAGAAATTTTCATGTAACCAGAGGATATTTATACAATACAGCAGGATTGCCTGTACCTTCATTCCGGACTGATGATTGGTAATGAGGTGTTTAATTGTTATCAAAAAAAAGTTTATTTGTTTTTAAGCTTGACCGAAAGGGATAACCTGTTACATTAAATTAGAAGAAGACCGGACAAAACAAACCAATAGTTTCCCATCCGAAACGAAAGGAAATGCCATTGAAATATCAAGAATAATGTTTGAAAAATACAAGTAATAACAATATATTGCATTGAATTTTTCACTTTTAATTGGCAATATATTGATAGTAATTTATAGTATAATAGGTTACTGAAATAATCATGTAATTGAAATCGTGCGTTTTTTGTAAGAAAAATATCATGATTTGATAAAAATATATTACTAATAAACTTTTCTAATACATATCTTTGTCAAGAAAATTTATTTAATCAAAAATTAATACATTAACAACATGAAAATCAAAATTACTCAATTAAGATTTATAGCAATAATTGCTATTGCTTTGTTTTCTGCTCAGATGGCTTATGCTGTTGTAATTGCTGCCGGTGCTACTCAAAACCAAACCGATTTAGCCGTAGGACAGAAATACGGAATTGGTACAACCAATCAAAAGTTATTAAAAATGATAGTTACACCAACAGGCATTGGTGATGTAATTACGCAATTTGATTTAACACTGACCGGTTATTCGGCAATTTCACGCGTAGCAATTTTACGAAATGCTTATCCGGACTTTGACGGTGGTTCTACATTTGGTACAGTGTTAAATCCTGCTACAGCTTCAATAAGTGTCACTGGTTCATATACATACGCTACTGCTGGCTCTCAGACATTTTGGGTAATAATTGATGTTTCTCCTACTGCTTCAACAGGTGTCACCTTAGATGCAAGATGTACATTAATAACAGATTCACCTGCCAATTTAACACCTACTGCAGCAACAAATACAAAAGTAGTTTCAACAGTTGATACACCATTGTCCGGAACAAAAACAATAAAAGCTTCGGGTGGTGATTATACTTCTTTAAAAACGGCTGCAATAGATGCAAATATTTTAGGTATTGCTCCAGCCGGTATAACTTATGTGCTCGACGATGATGCAACATACACTTTTGGTGCAGCTGACTTTGCTGATCCAAGTTTATATTTCAGACCTCAGGGAGCAACACCGGGATCAATCACTATAAAAAGAAGTGGAACAGGTACCAATAAACCAATAATAAATATTGCAGGTGGTGCAGGTGCTTATGAAGCTGCTGTTGGATTTTTTGGTTACGATAATGTAACAGTTGATGGTATTGAAATTAAAAATACAAACTCGGCTAACCAAAAATTAGAATATGGTGTGCATTTTTATGGTACAAAAACGGATGGTTGTCAGAATAATGTAGTGAAAAATTGTTCCATGACCAGTTTACTTGGGAATGCTGTACGATGTATTTCAAATGCAACCAGTGCAGGTGCGGTTAATAAAAATATTAAGATTTTTAGTAATACAGTGGCAAATGGTACTGCAACCGTTTCATTCTCCGCATCACCTTTCGAAATTACAGGTGTATCAGCTACATATCCGGACGAAAATTATGAAGTTTACGATAATACTATTAATGGTATTTTCGGAAATACAGAAGCTGCTAAAATTACAACTACTATTACAGTATTTACTGGCATATTGTTTACAAACTGTAAAGACACAAAAATACATCACAATGTACTTGATGGTGGAACAAGTACCATGCACACAAATTTGTCGATTACAGGCATAACAGCAAGAGTTGGTATGTCGGGTTACCTGGAATGTTACGCTAATACAGTAAAAAACATTACTAATACCGGAACTGGAATTTTAAATGCGGATCTTACTGTAAAAAACTTTGCCTCTGTTGGTGGTATATACCTGGGATGTGCTGATACAAAAGTATATAACAATGTAATTGCTAATTTAAAAGCTGAAAGTTCATTAAGCATAGGATTAGGACTTTATGGTTTTTACATTGTTGCCAATGATGGTGTTAGTTCAAGTTATCAAATATATAACAATTCAGTTTACCTGAGTCAGGCAGGAACTTCTAATGTTGGTGATTTTATTACAACAATAAATATGAGTGGAGCTCCAGCAAATGTTATGTCAGTAACATTGAATAATAATATTTTTGTAAATACCTGTACTACAACTAATGCAAAACTATATTTAATGTACTCTCAGGGAACAAGTATACAGAAAGCATCTATTAATACTTCTTCTTCTAATAATCTGTATTATACTACTTCTGCTACTACGTTTATGAGTATTGGAACAAGTGCTTATACCACTTTGGCTGCTTATCAAACTGGTTTAGGTGGTGAAGTAAACACTATAAGTGAGATGCCTCCATTTACTTCTGTTTCCAATTTACATATTGTAAATACCAGTACTAGTGCTGTAAGTAATAGTGGTACTCCTATTGCACTTGTATCTGAAGATATTGATGGAAATACAAGGAGTTTGTCCTCACCAGATATGGGTGCTGATGAATTTGAATTGGCAACTGCAATTTCGCAACCGAATTCAAATATACAAAATGTATTTTTGAACATGCAAAATGGAGATATAGTTGCTAATCTTACGGAATTAAAAGGCGAAGTTAGTATTAGTGTCTATGATACAAAAGGACAAAACATTAAATCGATACTAACCGTTGGAGGTAACTATGAAAGTTTAAAACTGAATAAAAAAGGTATCTATTTGGTTCGTATTCAGAATAATAATATCACATCAACTAATAAAGTTATTTTGTAAGCAGCATTTATCTGTTTCTAATTGACACTTAATTGTATTATCGATATTAATTAATTCAAGACAGTTAGCATCTAATATATTATTTTCATAAGTTGAAATTTCAATAATAGTCTATTTGGACTGTTAGGTTTTTTAAGGTAAAAAATTTAGTTTATTGAAGAGATTATCTGAAAAGATAGTCTCTTCTTTTTAAATGTATCATTATTTGTCAATAAAATATGAGTTTATCATGATTAATTGAATTAAATTTGTAGCATCAATCTTATGTAACATCGAATTATAATGTTCACACTTTATTAAATACTATGCAAATGAAAAATAGAAAAGTTATTATTTCAGTTTTCACCTTGTTTTGTGCAATTCAATTACTCGCTCAGCCAGTTGAAAAATTGGTGAAAGTGAAAGTTTCGTTGAATCATACTGATTGGACTTACAAATTAGGCGAAAAAGTTCAATTCAATATCGCTGTAACAAAAAATAGTCAGTTTCTTCCCAATGTAAAGGTGATATACGAATACGGTTTGGAAGGTTTAACACCCACAAAAAAAGATTCAGCCGTGTTAGCATACGGACAGTTAACTGTGGATGTAAATGGGTTGAAAACCCCCGGTTTTTTGCGTTGTAAAGCAGTAGTTGTTGTTGATGGTGTCAAATATGAAGGCAATGGAACAGCAGGCTTTGAACCCGAAAATATCAAACCGACTACCGACTTACCGACTGATTTTACTCAATTCTGGGACAAGGCTAAAGCCGATAATGCCAAAATTCCGTTGGATACCAAACTAACTCTATTGCCAGACAGATGTACTGAGAAGGTGAACGTGTATGAAACGAGTATTCAAAATTATGTGTTAGGTGGCAGAATATATGGCATTGTGTGTATACCTAAAAAGCCCGGAAAATATCCTGCATTACTGAAGGTTCCGGGAGCTGGTATCCGCCCTTACGAAGGCGATATTGAAATGGCTGAAAAAGGAATGATTACGTTCGAGATAGGTATTCATGGAATTTCTGTAAATATGGGGAAAGACGTTTACAAAGATTTAGCAGCTGGAGCATTAAGTGGTTATTCCATGTTTAATCTGGATAACAAAGATAAATATTATTACAAACGGGTTTATCTTGGATGTGTTCGTGCTGTCGATTTTCTATATTCATTACCCGAATTTGATGGTATTAATATTGCCGTAACAGGTGGCAGTCAGGGTGGTGCATTAACTATTGTAACCGCTTCGCTTGATGCAAGAATTAAATACCTGGCAGCTTTTTATCCTGCATTGTGCGATATGACTGGTTATTTAAAAGGTCGTGTAGGTGGTTGGCCACATATGTTTTGCGATGCCTGGTCGAAATTTAATTGTACAAAAGAAAAAATTGAAACGTCGAAGTATTACGATGTCGTAAACTTTGCACGATTTGTAAACGTTCCTGGCTTTTATTCCTGGGGATACAATGATTTCGTATGTCCTCCAACTTCAACTTATTCAGCATACAATGTGATTACAGCACCAAAGTCATTATTTATTTTTCAGGAAAACGGGCACTGGACATATCCGGAACAAACGGATTTGTCGAAAAAATGGTTAATCGAAAAGTTAATTTCAAAATAAATCAACCATTGGTTTAATACTATATAGAATGAAATTCAAAAATATACTTCCGGCTGCATTTTTACTTTCTGGTTTAACGAGTGCTAGCCTTTCTGCTCAACAAAAGCCAAACATTATTCATATTATTATTGATGATGTGGGATGGGACGATTTGAGTTGTTATGGTGCTCCTAAAATCAAAACACCAAACCTCGACAAGTTAGCCAGTCAAGGAATGCAATTCAGTAATTTTTATGCACCGCATTCTACCAGTACACCAAGTAGGGCAGCTATTTTAACGGGTCGTTATGCTCCTCGTGTAAATGATGGAGCGGGTTTGACAGTTCTTTTCCCTAATTCGAAAACCGGACTTGACCCACAAAAAGAAATTTGCCTTCCACGAATTTTAAAACAGCAAGGTTATATTTCGGCAGTAATTGGAAAGTGGCATTTAGGTCATCTACCAAAATTTCTTCCAACTTCACAGGGCTTCGATTCATACCTGGGTATTCCTTATCCAAACGATATGGGGGAGGAAAGAAGATTTGGTCTTACTAATATTTGGGGGAA
>Ga0247841_10009078_pt1 | contig 14031 bp, 14 predicted proteins | sample LaCruzMarch2015__2_FD_192410 | JGI IMG/M metagenome (GOLD analysis project Ga0247841, IMG submission 192410) | Freshwater microbial communities from meromictic Lake La Cruz, Castile-La Mancha, Spain - LaCruzMarch2015_18m | ecosystem: Environmental > Aquatic > Freshwater > Lake | place: Spain...
ATGCCTTTCCAAATGGCGCCGGCGAATTAAAAAGAAAATATTTTTTGCAGCGTAGTAGATGATGTCGGGTGTCTTGAGATCTCGTCCGACAAGATTAATTAATTAACTAATTAAATTCATCACTATGAAAGACAAAAATAAAAAAATATTAATTTCTTCTCTTGTATTTATCGTGGCGGCCGCAGCCGTTATGACCATCGCGCAAAATTCATACGCAGCTGACGCAGCTACCAGCGCAACTAGTGCTTCAAATACGTCGACGCAATTAAATAGGCACGGCAAGTTCGGCAAAATGGGTAATTGGATAAACAAAAATACTGACCAAGCGACTAAAGATGCTTTACAGGCTGAGAGAATAAAAAGACAAGAAGCAGTTCAAGCCGCTCTCAAGGCCGGAGATTATAATGCCTGGGTTCAAGCCGTTGGCACATCAAGCCCGATGCTTACTAAAATAAATAAAGATAATTTTGCCAAATTTGTTCAGGCACATGAGTTAAGATTACAGGCTGATGCGATTATGACTGAACTGGGTATTAATCCCGGCGAAGGGCGTGGTCAAGGTAGCATGATGAATGGTGAAGGACGTGGTATGATGGGCGGATATCGTCTTAATAATTCAGTGACTAAATAAGATTAATGTAGAATCGAAAATTTACATATAAAATCATAGAAAATAAAGAAACAAGCTTGAGGCAAACTACCAAATGGTAATAAGCGCAAAGCTTGTTTTTTTGTAGAAAGAGCTTGCTTTTTTGAAGAAATATGGCTAATCTGCGTAATATACTAGTCAAGTAAAAGGAGGAATTATTAATGTTTATTTCGAATAATTATATAAGTCTAATTTATGTCCTCATTTTTCAAGAAATTGCTTAAAAATAAGTTATTTCTAATTTTACTGGTTTTGGCCTTAGTGGTCGGAGCCTATTTTTTATTTTTCAAAAAAACAGCTGCCGTACCCCAATATAGTTTGAGTGCAGTTAGAAAGGGAAGTTTAGTCACGACTGTATCTAGCACCGGGCAAGTTTCCGCTGTTAATCAAATAGACTTGAAACCAGACAGTACCGGTAAGGTTACTTTTTTAAATGCCGTCGTTGGCCAAATGGTAAAAGCCGGAGATAAGTTAGCTGTTATTGATCAGAAAAGTAATGAACTTTCCTTGTCGCAAGCGCGTGCCTCTTTGGCAAGTTCCCAAGCGAATTATAATCGCGTGGTCAGTGGAGCCACTAAAGAGGATTTAAAGATAAGCCAATTAAGCGTTGATTCTGCTCAAGCGAATTATAACTCAAGCAAAACTGATTTTGAGCAAACCAAAAAAAGTGTAGCGGAAAATATTTTACAACTCCAGAATAATTTAATTGACTTGCAAAATACTAATCCCGGACAAAGTGACAATAAAAGAAATCAAATAATTACTTCAGCGGAATCGCAAATTTCTAATGCGCGGACTGCTCTCGATTTATTATATAAAATTTTAAATGACGATACAGCTAAGGTAAATTTAGGCGCGCTTGATTATAGTACTTTAAGCACGACGAAGAACGATTATCAATTAGCCCTTGATTCTGTTAATCAGGCGGTCATGAGTTTAGCGAACGCAAAAACTTCTTTGACTGACTATAATTTAAGTAAAGTTAAAGACGATACATTAGCGCTCCTTACGAAAAATTTAACGGCGCTCACTGACTGCACTCTGCTTTTAAAAAATACAATCGTCAGCACTGGTTTTAGTCAGGCAAATTTAGATAGTTATAAATCTTCTGTTAACTCACAAGCAAATTCGACCAATAGCGGAATTTCAACCATGCAAACTAATTGGCAGAGTTTAAATGACGCTCTCGTCGCCGCGCAAAACGCGATTACTAACGCGCAACTTTCAGTTGATCAGCAAATTGCCAGCGCGCAAAATAAAATTGATACGAGCGCTCGGGCGCTTGAAAACGCCAAAGCGCAATATGCAAAATTATCCGCACCCGCCCAAAATTCCGATGTGCGTTCAGCTCAAGCGAGTTTAACTTCTGCTCAAAATCAACTCGCCACGGCGCAATTTAATTATGATAAAAATATTATTATTTCGCCGATTGACGGTCAAATCGCGCAAGTAAATATTACTTTGGGGTCGGATACGAGCGCGGGTTCAGCCGCTAACGTCGGAACGGCCGCCATCACCGTAATTACTAAACAAAAAATTGCTATCATTCAATTGAATGAAGTCGATACCGCTAAAATTAAAGTAGGCCAAGAAGCGAATTTAACGCTTGATGCGATTCCTGACTTAACGCTCAAGGGAAAGATTTCCGAGATTGCCGGGGTCGGCGTGGCGACGCAAGGCGTGGTTAATTATAATGTTAAAATTTCTTTTGATACTCAAGACGATAGAATTAAACCGGGCATGAGTATTTCTGCCTTAATTACCACGAGCGAAAAGAATGATGTCCTTTTGCTTCCTAATGAAGCGATTAAATCTCAAGGCGATAAATCGTATGTCGAAATATTACCGGGCTATGAAACAAAAAATAATAATCAAAGAGGACCGATAACTTCAAGTGTTAAACCAATTCGAAAGTTTATTGAAGTTGGTCTTTCAAACGATACCGACACGGAAATTATTTCCGACCTAAACGAGGGTGACGCCGTTATTACAAAAACCGTGACCTCGGCGGCCGTGAAAACGACGACGACTGGTGCTAGCGCCGGCGGCTTTAGAGCAAGTGGCGGCGCAATGCCGGGAATACCTCATTAATTAGTAAGCGTTCATTTATTGAAAATCCTAATACTCCTATGATTAAGTGCGTCAATATTTCTAAGTCATATTTTCGCGGCGACTTAGAAACAAAAATTTTACAAAATATTTCCTTCGAAATAAAAAGCGGAGAGTTCGTGGCGATTACTGGTCCCTCAGGTTCGGGCAAGTCAACTCTCATGAATATAATTGGCGCGCTTGACTCGCCGACTGGCGGTCATTATTTTTTCGACGGCAAGGATGTTTCAAATTTTTCCGAAGATGAGCTCGCACTTTTACGTCGTCAAAAAATCGGTTTTGTTTTTCAATCATTTAATCTATTGTCCCGAGCGACTGTTTTGCGAAATGTGACCTTGCCTTTGGTTTATGCTGAAGTGCCCTCAGTGGAGCGCGAAAAAATTGCCGAAGATGCATTAAGAGCGGTTGATTTGCCGGCTGACCGCTGGCATCATTTATCAAATCAATTATCCGGCGGACAAATGCAGCGTGTCGCCATCGCACGCGCTCTCGTGAATAATCCGGCGCTTATTTTAGCCGATGAACCAACCGGAAATTTAGATAGCAAGACCGGGCAAATCGTTTTGCAAACTTTTAAAGACTTAAATAAAAAAGAAAAGAGAACAATAATTTTAATTACCCATGATCGCGAAATTGCCGCTCATGCCGACAGGATTATTTATCTGAAAGACGGTGAAATTGTCGAAGATAAATCCACTAAAAATTAATTTATGTTAACTTCCGATTTAGCCAAAGAAACATATTCGGCTATCACAGCCAACAAGTCGCGCTCAAGTTTAACGATTTTGGGTATTGTGATTGGGATTGGTTCGGTTATTGCCATGGTTTCAATCGGACAAGGGGCGCAAAGTACGATTGAGACAAGTATTCAGTCAATCGGTTCTAATTTGATTATGGTTATGCCTGGTTCGCAACGCGCCGGTTTTAATTCAGTTTCGAGCGGACGGGGAAGTGCGCAAAGTCTAACCCTTGAAGACGCGCAAGCCATTCAAAAAGAAATTACGACTATTAAGGCAATTTCACCTGAAGTTTCTAAACGCTATCAAGTTGTCCAAAAAGATAAAAATACTAATACTTCAGTGATGGGAGTGACGAAAGATTACTTGACTGTTCGCAATGTCTCCGTTGACTCGGGATCTTTTATTTCTAGTCAAAACATGGAATCTTATGCAAAGGTAGCCGTGATTGGTCCGACAACCAAAACTGATTTATTTGGCGAGAGTGATCCGATAAATAAAAATATTCGGATTAACGGAATCGATTTTAAAGTTATCGGCGTGACGATAGCGAAAGGCGGATCTGGTTTTGCTAGTTCAGATGATATGATCTTCGTGCCTCTATCAACGGCCTTGCGCTTTTTTTCTGGCAATGAATATCTTTCCACCATAAATATTTCTGCTCCTGATCAAAAATCATTGACTGACGTGCAAACACAAGTGAGTGAATTACTTATGAAGCGACATAAAATTAAAAATCCGGATTTGGCTGATTTTAGTATTATGAATCAGGCGGATATTATCGCGACCGCTTCTTCGGTCACCGGCACTTTTACTATTTTATTGGGAGCGATTGCGGGCATCTCACTTCTCGTGGGCGGAATCGGGATTATGAATATGATGCTTACGACCGTTACCGAAAGAACGAGAGAAATCGGACTGCGCAAAGCGATTGGCGCGAAAAGAAGTGACATTACTTGGCAGTTTTTGACTGAATCGGTTATGTTAACTTTTATTGGCGGTTTCGTTGGTATAATTTTTGGCTGGCTTCTCTCACTTATAGTTTCAAAATTATTTACTCTAAATACGACTGTTTCTTTGCAGGCCATACTCTTAGCCTTCGGCGTTTCCGCGGCGATTGGTATTATTTTTGGCTACTACCCGGCCCGTCGCGCCTCTCGACTAAATCCGATTGAAGCGTTAAGATATGAGTAGCCATAATTAACGCACTCGCTTAAAACTTTAACTCTTTTAGGGCGCAATGTTTTAAGTATATATTGATTTATGTCTGACGTCATTATAGTTAATCCCGATAAACTCGAAGCTATAAAAAAAGCCTTTCAGGTGGATGGCCTTAGCCAGATTCATGTTTTATCTGATTTTGATCGGACTCTCACGCAAAGTTTTGTTAATGGTAAGCGCGTTTCCGCGCTTATTTCGGTTTTACGCGAAGAAGGCTATTTAACGCCCGATTACTCTGATAAAGCTAAAGCCATGTCTTTAAAGTATCAACCACTTGAAGCAAACCTAGAACTGAGTCGTGAAGATAGAAAAAAGGCGATGGAGTCTTGGTGGCGGGAGCATTTTCAGCTCTTAATTGAGTCGGGCTTAACTCGGGCGGAAATCGCCAAAGCCTCGATTGATTCGGGCGTAATTTTACGCTCGGGTGCTTCCGAATTTTTAAATTATTTAGATAGCCATGATATCCCGCTAGTATTCCTATCGGCGAGCGGCCTTGGTCAGGAAAGTATAAAAATATTTTTGGACCGCGAGAATCATTTATTTAAAAATACGCACGTGATTTGCAACGACTTCTTTTTTGACGAGACGGGGCGGGTAATTGCCGTTAAAGAACCGATTGTTCATATCTGCAATAAAGATGAAACCCTAATCCATAATTTTCCCTGCTACGGCGAAGTTAAAGACAGACGAAACGTAATCGTAGTCGGCGATAGCATCGACGATATTGATATGGTCGTCGGTTTTGAATATAAAAATTTAATCAAATTTGGTTTTTTAAATGAAAATGTCGAGGAAAATTTAGAGAAGTATAAAGAGGCCTTTGATGTCATAATATTAAACGACGGACCATTTACGGCCATAAATAATTTTTTACAAGAAATAGATAAATAACCTAAAAAATATATGCTCGCGCGCACAATTTCCATTATTATTATTTTAGCCGTCGCCTTTTTAATCGCCGGTTTAGGCATCATGATTAAAAAAGAGGAAATTAAAATTAAAAAAGACTGGAGTTTACCCAAGTGGCTGACTTCTAAATTTCCTAAATAACAATATTTAAAAAAGAGCTTTAATTATTGAGCTCTTTTTTTTTCCTTATTTTCGCTTTAACATATTTGCGATTTTATGCTAATATTATCTTAGTGCTTTATTGCAAAGCCTATCATAAGAATAATATGAAAATAAAAAATATTTGGCTCCTTCTCCTGTCTCTCTTTATTCCTTTAGCCGTTGGTTATTTGGGATCTCTTTTGACCATGCCTGGGCTTGCTTCCTGGTATGGCGGTTTAACTAAACCAGCCTTTACGCCGCCCAATTGGTTATTCGGACCAGCTTGGACCCTCCTTTTTATTCTCATGGGTTTAGCCTTTTTCTTGATTCTTCGGGATGGACGCGAAAATAAAAATTTTAGCGCCGCCTGGATGAGTTTTGGCGCCCAATTATTTTTAAATATTTATTGGTCTTTTCTTTTCTTTTTTGTGCAAGAACCGCCTTTGGCTTTTTATGGCCTAATTTCTCTCTGGTCGATGATATTTGTTAATATTTATTATTTTTATCAGATAAAAAAATCCGCCGTTTATTTATTAATTCCGTATATCGCCTGGGTTACTTTTGCCGGTGCTTTAAATTATTCGATTTGGTATTTAAATTAAATTGATAATATAAATTAAGTTGTTCTTAAATAAAAAATTAAGTTAGGAGGTCGTCATGAAAGTAGTTAAAAGAGAGGATATGGTTTATAGCATTCAAGAAGCTGTTCGGGAAATGTCGAATATGCCCGAAGATGAGCCACTGGCCGAAAATATTAGATTCTATGAGGATTTGGGGTTCACGTCACTTGATTATCCCGACCTGGCTTGCCAGATTGAAATCAAGTATGACTTGGGCTACGACACCCTTAATGATTGCAAGGATTTTCCGGAAACTATCGGTGAGTTAGCTGATGTTTTTTTTGCCAAAATTAAAGTCCCTTGTGTTAATTAGCCACCCCATAAACCCTAAAATTAGGGTTTTTTTATTAGCTGACATAATTGGAAAATATTGACAATTATAAAATAATATATTAATATCGATTATTGATAATATATAGCCTAACATTACGCATATTTATTATTAAAAGCTCTTTTAAAAAAAATATATAAACCAAATCTCTAATTCATGAAAAAGAAAAAAAAGTCCACGGTCCCCTTGCTCGAAATTATCGTGCTCGATCAAATTATCGATTTCATTTTTGATCGTAAGTCAAAAATTGTTTTGACTGAAATCGAGCCCGAGCAAATTAATTTGTTCACGAAAATTTCAAGTGTGCTTGATGCCGCTAGTTTGCAGCATCTGCTCGCGCGACTTGAAGATTATCACCGAATTAGAATTGACAATGAAGAAATTTTTCAATTGGCCTCCATCAACGGTTTGCCCGGTGCGATTGTGAGCGCAGAAATTGCCAGCGAAAATCCTTATCGGATTAAAACTTTTATGGCTCTGACCCGTCTCATCTTATGTAAAATTTAATCCCCAAAAAAATAATTCTGAAACATGGCTTATACTGAAGAAGAATTAATGGAGTTGATTCGTCAGGCAATAGAGGAGGTTGTTCCTGAGGGCTGTTTAAGCGAATTTAATTCACACACTAAATTAGTGGACATCTGCCTCGATGATCATATTTCCGCCGGTACTAGAGTTGTTAATTCGGCTGATTTAATTCACGTTGTTCGTGACTTGGAGGATCTTTTGAGAATTAGTATCCCTGATGATGAGTTTTTTGCCCTAAAAACAGTGGGCGACATCTATAATACCTTTAAGAGAAAACTGGACTCCAGGGACCGCTCGGCACGTTCGAGAAAATAAGAAGAAATTAAGACGGACTTATTAGGCCGTCTTTTTAATTTTTCTTATTTGAGCTTTCTTTCGGCTCTTTACAAATAGTAATAAATATCCTATTATGATTTCGGAAGGCTGCCCGGTTTCGTCCCTTAGCCAACTACCTCCGTGGAGGACAAAAAAAGACCCCAATACTATGTTCTTAAAAAAATTTGATTTTTCCTCAAAAAAAGATCAGCGCATGATATTAAAGATGATTGACTTTATAATCGATATGTCTTTAATGGAGATGAAGGGCGTCGAGGTGCTCGATAAAATTAATTCACGCGCCTATTTGCGCAGAGACCTCGACCTCACCCAGTCCGAAATTTACCAACTAATCGACACACTCGAGCAAAAACTACAAATTACTATTAAAGACGATGATCGTATCGACATTACCACTGTGTCTCAACTGGAAGCAATTATTTTTTTGGGTTTATTTGAAGAATCAGGCCAAAAGGACTAGCGATGGTTGGGGTAATGCACAAAAGCAAATCCCCAACCATTTTTTATTTTGAAGAATTATTATGGCTATTATTAGCCATTTTTTAATAGTGAAAAACTTGACATTAGTTATAATAACTGTTAATATATAAGTTCAATAAATTTTAAAATTATATTATGAAAACTAAGAAAATACTCCTTATCCCAACCTTATTAATGTTGGTATTTTTACTCAGTGCTTGCGGACAAACTACCGTTCCGGCTCCAGAAGCGCCGCCGACGCCGATTTCGGTTAAAGGACAAACCGTGAGTGAAAGTTTAAGTATTAAACAGGATTTAGAATATCCGGGTACGATTGTGGCCGAAAGTGAAGCGAGTATCGTCGCTAAAGTCAGTGGTAATTTAAGTTCCGCGAATTTTAAAGTAGGCGATCAGGTTACTCTTGGCCAAGAACTTGGAAAAATTGATGATGTTAATTCCGCTGCCTTTAACCCGAGTAATTATAATACTAACCAAATCAAGCAGGCGACTAACGCCGTTAGCCAAGCCGAGGCCGCCTATAATCTAGCGAAAACTAGTTATGATAATTTACTAATTTCCTCCGTTAAAGATTTGCGCAGTGCCGAAATTGGTCGCGATCAAGCGGCCAAGGGGCAAAGTAATTTAGATATTACCGCCACTGAAAGTATTAAAAGTGCGGAGCTCGCCTATGATACTTCAAAAATCGCCGTCGAACAATCGCGCTTGACTCTAGAAAATCGCCAGAATTTAGCCGAGCAAGCGGTCAAAGATGCGAACACGAACGCGGAAAATACAGCGAACTCAGTCATTAGTTCTATAAGCACGGTTATAACAAATATTAATAACATTACCGCGCTTGATGATAACAATACGGTCTCTATTTCCTATCGTTCAAATTTAGGAGCGCTTGATTCAAGTACGTATGAGGCAACGAAGCAATCTTATCAAGCAGCTAAAAATGCTTACGCCGATTATGGCGCGAAAAAATTTAATAATTTAACGGAAAAATTGAACGCCGTTTCCGTTGTGCTCAAGTCCGCGAAAAAATTAACCGATGATGCGAAAACATTATTTGATAAAACAATTACTTCAACTAATCTGCCTCAGACTTCTTTAGCTGGCCCGTCTTTATCCGGTTTGCAGGCAGCGGTCGCCGGTTATCAAACACAAATGAGTGGTGCGATTAGTCAAATCGACGGAACAACTCAAGCTTTAACCAATATCGCTTTAAATAATACAAGTTTACTTGATAGTTTGCGCCAAGCCTATGATTTGGCCAAGCAGCAGCAAGCGAGTGCTGAGCAAGCTCTAAATAATTTAAAAGCCGGCAATACAAGTCAAAAAGATCAGGCCGGCTTTGCTTATAATTTAGCGCAGAATCAATATGATAATTTAAGAGTGAAGATTGAGTCGCAAATTCTAGGCGCGAAAACGCAAATGGAAACTGCGCAATTTCAATATACTAACGCTGTCACTTCGCTTCAGAGTTTATATGATGCGCACTCCATTATCGTTCCTCTAAGCGGCACGATTACTAAGGTATTTGCGTCTAACGGTGAAGCAGTTGCTCCGGGTTCGCCGATTTTGACTGTTTCGCAAACGCAAAATATTAAAGTGCAATTTTATGTTGCACCGGAAAATTTAGCGGCCATTAAACCGGGGCTAGCAGTTAAAGTCATGACGGATGCCAATAGTACTTATGATGGTGTTGTTTCCGCGGTCTCACCGCAAGCGGATCCAATGACGCGTCGCTTTTTAGTCGAAGTAAAATTAGAAAAGACAGATGGCCTATTTTTAGGAACGGTTGCGACTGTAAAATTAAGTTTAAGCAAGTCAGTTAATGCCCCTGATTTAATTATTATACCCTTAGCCGCCGTCACGGTCGGTCAAAATGGTAGTTATATATTTACGAGTGTTAATAATGTAGCGAAAAAAGAAATAGTTGAGGTAGTCGAAGTTATTGGTGAAGTCGCTAAAGTTAAAGTTGCACTGCCGGCAGAAACAATTATTATAACTGATGGTAATAAGCTTCTCTCTGATGGCCAGGCGTTGACGGTTACGAAATAATATGGAAATAAATATCAACAAAAAAGAAGAAGAAATATATCAAGTGCCGGTGCAAAATCAACCGCTAGTTGAAGAAGAGTTGGTGCCTAGTGCTGAAGTGCCTAGTGCTGAAGTGCCGAGCGAAGAAGTGCCGAGCACTGAGGAGCTAAGCGAAGAAATTGATATTAACAAAACCTCCGATCATCTTTATTTAGAAAAATTAGAATTCAATCCCGAGCTGCGCAAAGGCTGGTTGAATTTTTTTATTGTAAATTTTCGCGTGGTTGTTTTATTAATTTTACTTTTGACTGGTTTAGGCATTTATTCCTTCATGTCTTTGCCGCGCGAATCTAATCCTGAGGTAAAAATTCCGATTGCCGTTGTTATGACGACTTATCCCGGAGCCTCGCCGGCTGATATTGAAGAACTTGTTTCTAAAAAAATTGAAACTAGTATTGCTGGCGTAAAAAATGTTGATAAAATTACTTCCCAATCTTCCAATTCCGTTTCTCTGATTACAGTTGAGTTTGACGCGAAAGCGAATTTAAATGATTCAATTAGAAGTTTGCGCGATGCGGTTTCTAACGCCAAAACGAAACTACCGACTGACGCGAATGATCCAATAGTCAAAGAAATATCTCTCGATGACTCGCCGATTATGGTTATGTCCTTATCCGGTCCTTATGACGGGTTTGCTTTACGTCAGGCGGGCGATAAGGTTAAAGATGAACTCGAAAAAATTTCGGGGGTGCGTGAAGTTATAATTTCCGGGGGCGATGAAAGAGAATTCAGCGTTGAATATGACCCACAAAAATTAGCTTTATATAATTTATCCGCTTTTCAGGCGAATCAAAAAATTCAGGGAGCGAATTTAGCGATTCCCGCCGGAACTTTTGAAGGCGAAAATTATTCTTATCCCGTGCGCGCTGACGGTCGTTTTTTTACGGCCGCGATTTTAGCGGATACGCCAATTATGCATACGGATACAGGAGCAATAATTTATTTGAAAGATATCGCTACTATTAAAGATACCTCTATTAAAAAAACTGTTTATTCGCGTTTGTCGACTGGCGGCGAGGAATCAGCGAGTGATGTTACTTTGCAAATAATTAAAAAAACCGGAGGGAATGTTATTGGGACGGCCGGACTGGTGCGAAGCACTTTTGATAATGAGCTTAAGAAAATGCCGAGCGGTTTGCATTATGACATTACGGTTGATATGAGTGAAGAAATAAATGAGAGTTTTACGCAGTTGACGGATGATTTCATGCTTACCATTATTTTAGTTTTTGCAATTCTATTTTTAATAGTTGGTTTTAAGGAAGCGCTGGTGGCCGGTTTAGCCGTGCCCCTAGTATTCTTTGCGACCTTTGGCGTCATGCTTTGGACGGGTATTAGTTTAAACTTTTTATCACTATTTTCTTTAATTTTGGCTTTGGGATTATTAGTCGATGATGCGATTGTTGTGGTCTCGGCGACGAAGCAATATTTACGCACCGGTAAATTTACCCCGGAAGAAGCCGTGCTTTTAGTTTTAAATGATTTTAAAGTAGTACTATTAACCACGACTTTGACGACTGTTTGGGCATTTTTGCCGCTTTTAATGTCGACGGGAATAATGGGTGAATTTATTAAATCAATCCCGATTACGGTTTCCGTTACTTTAATTTCTTCGCTTATTATAGCCCTGATCATTAATCATCCGCTTGCTGCGGTGTTAGAGCGCATTCGACTGACGAGAAAATTATTTTCTTTTATTTTCGGAGGCATATTAATCGCCGCCATATTTTTAGCGGTTAGCGCGGGTCTTGTTGGTTCAATAATTGCTTTACTACTATTAGGAGTTGAAGTTGCCCTCGCGCGTTGGTATTTAAAGAAAGGAAAAACAATTTTAATTGCTAATAGTGAATTAGTCGCCCGTGAGTGGCAGAGCGATGATTTGATTAAGAAAAAATTACGCGAGCAGGGCAGCCACGCGCATGAAAATTTTGGCAACCGCTTACTTCACGGCATAATTCGTTTTGATGTCTTTTTGCCGGTTTACGAAAAATATTTAAGAAAATTATTAGCCACTAAAGCGTCGCGAATTAAAACCTTGGCAGTTGTGTTCGTGATGTTTATTGTGGCCGTGGCTTTGCCGGCGACTGGAGTCGTGCAGAGCGAATTTTTCCCCCCATCTGATTCAACTATGATTATTATTAGTTTAGAAGGTCCGATTGGTTTAAATCTCACCGAGACAGACAAAATTGCTCGTCGGGTTGAAGAGCGTTTATATAAATATCCCGAAATTGAAAATTTTACGACAATTGTCGGCACGGGTGGTTCGGCCAGTAGTTTAGTCTCTGGCAGTAATTCATCTCACCTCGCCTCTTTTACTCTAAAATTAACTCCGACCAAAGATCGTAAAATTAAGGCTTACGAGTTAGCTGATAAAATTAACGCCGATGTTTTGGATATTAAAGAAGCCGTAATCAAAGCCGAGGCTCCGGCCGGTGGTCCGCCCTCAGGCGCTGCTTTTCAGGCCAATATTGCCGGAGATGATTTGCAAGCGCTTGATAAAATCGCCAAAGAATTAGAAGTGCCTTTGCAATCCTTACCTGATGTCTCAAAAACTGATATTTCCTTAAAAGATTCGCCGGCTGATTATACTTTTATGCTTTCGCCTGCGCGACTTGAGCTTTATGATTTAAGCGCCGCTTATGTCGGCTCAGCTTTACGACTGGCGATTACCGGTACCGAAGTCACAACTGTGATTCAAGGCGGCAAAGAAATAAAAGTGATGGCTCGTTTTGCGCCCGATAGAATCCCGAGTTTAGAAGCAATTCAAAATTTACAAATACTTAATACAAAAAATCAGCCAGTATTTCTTAAGGATGTCGCGACGATAGAATTAAAACCGTCGGTGGCGACGATTACGCGTATTAATCAACGGCGCACTGTTTTGCTTACGGCCAATTTAAAAGGCGGCGCGAATTCAACTTTAGTTGTTTCTGAGTTTCAGAAAAAAATTAAAGATTATAAATTACCCTCAGGTTATGAAATTACCTATGGCGGCGAGAGCGAACAAAATACGGAATCGGTTATGTCGATTTTGCGCGCGATGATTGTCGCCTTCCTACTCATTATTTCGACGCTCATTATTCAATTTAATTCCTTTAAAAAAGCGGCGATTGTTTTAGTCACTATTCCGCTCGCGCTCATTGGCGTTTTCTTCGGGCTCGCAATTTCACGACTAAATTTATCTTTCCCGGGTTTAATCGGTATTCTGGCGTTGTGCGGAATTGTTGTTAAAAATGCTATTATATTAATGGATAAGATTAATTTGAATTTGAATAGCGGCATTGAATTTAAAGATGCGATTGTTGACGCCGGCAAGTCTCGCCTTGAAGCCATTTTCATTACTTCGATTTGTACGATTTTAGGAATTATTCCGATTACTTTTTCTAATGAAATGTGGCGCTCGCTCGGCGGCGCGATTATTTTCGGTTTGCTCTTGTCTTCGTTTTTAACGCTCTTTATAGTGCCGACCTTATTTATGACATTTATTAAAGAAAAGAAAAAATTTAATTAATAAATATATGCCTAATCCAATCAAGCCGAGTATTAAGACAGAATGGTTTTCTCTCTGCTTGCTAATTTTAGCTTTCGCCTCAGCTTTATATTTCTACCAAAATTTTCCGGCTCAAGTACCAAGCCACTGGAATATTCGCGGGGAAGTCGATGCTTACAGTGGACCCTTTGGCGCGGCTTTTTTAGTGCCGCTAATGATGGTTGGTATGTACTTGATGTTTATTTTTTTACCCTATCTTGATCCGAAAAAAGATCAGTATGGGGAGTTCGCCAAGGTCTACCATAACTTTAAAGATTTAATTCTTGTTTTTTTATTTATCCTCCAATTTTTAACGGGCATAAACGGATTAGGCTACACCATGAATATTGGTTTTC
>Ga0247841_10009081_pt1 | contig 14031 bp, 10 predicted proteins | sample LaCruzMarch2015__2_FD_192410 | JGI IMG/M metagenome (GOLD analysis project Ga0247841, IMG submission 192410) | Freshwater microbial communities from meromictic Lake La Cruz, Castile-La Mancha, Spain - LaCruzMarch2015_18m | ecosystem: Environmental > Aquatic > Freshwater > Lake | place: Spain...
GTTTTTGCTTTGCAGGCACTGTTCTTTAAAGTATTCGGCGACCACTTGTTTGTGGAAAGACTTTATAGTTTTCTTACATCATTAATTGTTGCATATTATGTTATTTTAATATGGAAACATGTTTTTTCTACAGAAAATTATCAAGTTGAATTTTCTTGGTTACCAGTGTTGTTATGGATTATTACACCCATTGTTTTCTGGTCATATTCAAATAATATGCTTGAAAATACAATGGCTGTTTTTGACATTATGGCTGTAAATACAATTCTCATACTGCTGAAGACTGAGAAACAGGTTTTTATAAGATTAATATTAGCCGGAGTTCTTATATTATGTGCTTTTCTTTGTAAAGGTCCAACCGGTCTTTTTCCAATTATTACTTTTCTTGTTTACTCTCTTGTATTTAAATCATTATCTTTTAGAAAATCCTTTATTTATACATTTGAATTAATATTAATTCCTTTCTTGCTTTTATCATTTATTTTTATTCTAAATCATGATGCTTTTCATTCATTTTTGATATATTTAAACGACCAGTTATTAAGAAGTGTTGAAGGAAAAAGGGAAATAACCATTGCACATCATTATTTCATTCTCCAAAGGATTTTTATTGAGCAATTACCAACATTAATTGTAGTTTCCATTATATTTTTCATAGGAAGAATTAAACACAGGTACAGCATGGATTTGTACTTGAAGAAATCATCGCTTTTCTTTATCATTTTGGGACTTTGTGGCTCATTACCAATTGCATTAAGTCCAAAACAAGCAGGATATTATCTTATTCCCGCATTACCCTTTTTTGCTTTGTCTTTCGGGATTATAGCATTTAGCCCATTAGTTCAATTACTGAAAAAAATAAATTATTCTGGAATTGGATTTAAATTCATTTCTGGATTCTCTATCTTTCTATTTGCATTAGTTCTAAGTTATTCATTAATACAGACAGGAAAGCCCGGGAGGGATAAATCATTGCTTAATGATATTTATTCAATTGGAAAAGTTGTACCCGAGAATTCAACTATTACAATATGCCCTGAAATATTCAATGACTGGGGCCTTCATGCCTATCTGTACAGATATTACAAAATCAGTCTTGATGTCTACCAAAGTCATGAATATTATCTTTCTGGTGAAAAATGTAAAAGTACAGTAATCCAGAAGTACGAAAAAATAAATTTAGACTTATCTCACTATGAGCTATACAAGCAAAAATAAGAATTATGTATGGGTACTTTTTACTATTTTTTTTGCTTTTATTCAATGCAAAAAGGAAAATCCCCGCTGGGAATTAAATTTCTTTGACGAGTTTTCTGGCCCTTCATTAAACACCAATGTATGGAGAACGAACTTCCCATGGGGTCAGCAATTATCAGGTACTGACCAGGCATTTTTGATTGATTCGGCATTTACATTTGAAGATGGCATTTTGAAAATAAAATCAAGCAATGATACTGTTACTGGCTGGGCTTATGATGAACATTGGAACCCTGTTCCGAAAACTTATTATTACACAACTGGAATGATTCAATCAGCATATAGTTTTGCACAGCAGTATGGTTATTTCGAAACAAGATGCAAGTTACCATTCGGGAAAGGTTTGGGATTCGCTTTTTGGTTAATGGCTTATTCAGGTTGGCCACCAGAAATTGACATCTGTGAATTTCATTGCATTGAACCTGATCGAATTCATTTGGCAAATCATTTCAGAAACATAGATGGTATACATACTCAAATCAATACAACAATAGACGGACTTGATTTTACAAACGATTTTCATATTTATGCCATTGAATGGAATCCAAAAGAAATTATCTGGTACATTGATAATAAACAAGTATTTATCTCTGAAACTGCTGTTCCACAAGAAAGAATGTATGTAATATTATCTTCAGGTGTTGGTGGTAGCAGTTTTACCGGATATGCCGATCAGACTACTCCTTTGCCTGCATATTTTGAAATTGATTATGTACGTGTATATAAAGAAGTTAACTGATTATATTTCCAATTTAAATATTGTTAATCAGAAAGTCACTACGAATCCAGGCTGATCATTGTTAATTCTTTTTATCCGCATTTTTCTTCTGCAATTTATCTGATGGTTTTCATTTCTTTATTTCACGATTTTTTTCAAATCATCTTCAATAAATACATAAATTGCGACCGTTTTAGGTCATATCCTTCAGGTTTAAAAGGTTATTGCCTGAAACCCGGAGATTTTATATAAGATCAATACATTTGAATCCGGAATATATTAAGTGATAGTTATCAGATAATGAACAAAATCTTATTAATATTTTTTGGGGTACTAATTTCAATTTCTTTATCAGCACAGGAAAAATATTCCTGGTTTGAACTTGTTGACTGGAATGGCTATAACCGTTGGTCTGAATATATGATAATGTCACCCGGTTACATGGGGCCAAATGCGCTGCCTGTTCCGGAGGCCGGTGATGGTTTGATAGAACAAGGGATTAAACTAAAAACAGCCGTTGATCTCCATTTTATGAATGGCGACCAGACCCAGAATCTTTTTCTTCAATTCGATTACCCTTTCCTGAACAATAATATCTCTGTAGGATTTTGCGTCGTTCCAATTGAGTACTACCGGCTTGATAATAATATCAGAGATGAACGACTTGCCAGGACCGCCGATCCGCATGGGTTTTCGGGAGGGGATTTGTATTTCTGGACAAATATTCAATTGATAAGAAATAAACTTAAGTGGCCTGATATAAGGTTCCGTATGGCATGCCGCACCGCTTCAGGTGGAAACCTTGAAGATGCACGTTTCACCGATATGCCTGGTTATTATTTTGACATTTCGTTCGGAAAATCATTTTACCGGAATACTGATAAAAATTGCTGGCTAAGGTGGTACGGTATGCTCGGATTTTATTGCTGGCAGACTAATGTGGTAAATTATTCACAGAACGACGCAGGTTTATTTGCCGGCGGATTAAAATGGCAGTATCATAAAATACTCATTAATAATTCTGTTTCAGGTTATATTGGATACATTGGAATGAAACATCAGATATTGATTAGAAATACTTCCAAACCACACGTTTACTCAAAAGACCAGCCCGTTGTTTACCGCTTCGATATTTCAACCCGGAAAGGAAAATATGAGTACGGCTTCAGGTTTCAGCAGGGCCTGCATGATTTCAAATACAGTACCTTCAGGTTATCAGTCTCTTATTTTTTCAGACATATTGGTGTCGATAATTCAACTGATCAGGGTTGATGAAATGCCTGGTACCAATTACAAAATCATTATAAAATATGAAAGGAATTTTGTTTTATTAGCACCTGGGTTAGCAGTAATGATTGCAAATGCCAAGAAGGAGACCCCTGTAAAAGTCACTGATCTTTCAAAAGATGTGAGGAAGGAGATGAATGACTATTCTGCAAAAAATTATACTGGTTATAAGATCGAAAAAGCAGGGTTATCTTGCTTTCTTTATTCTTCAGAAATAAAACAGAAATGCATATTATGTTTGTATCATTAATCAATTAAATTTAAAAAAATGAAGAGATTATTTTTAGTACTATTTCTTGGATCGGCTTTCTTATTTGCAAACGCCCAGTTAAAGACCCCGGTTAAAGTATCGGAACTTAAAAAGGAAATAACCGACTATATTGCTAAAAATTACGACAAAGAGTTCAGCATTGTCAGTGTATTAAAAATTAACTCAAAGGGAATTATTACTTTCGAGGTTACAATTCAGAAAGATACCAGAAAAGTAATCCTGACCTTTGATGCAATTGGCAAGTTCCTTAAAAAGATTGAGCCTAAGAATGAAAAAAATAAAGTAATTGAAGGTTCAAAGAAAGACGGGGGCAAAGCCAAACCTGATAAACCAGGGACTAAATAGTGATTGTCTTTACTTCAGGCTCCAGAACCTCTTCATTTTTGTTTTTCCATTTCGGATATTTTCAATAACTTGCCCTGATTTTTACCAAAATCAAGTTTTTCCCTAACTCAGGATGTGGCTTTTCAAGTTTCTGATAGTCAAGTTGCGACACTGTATTTAAGAATTTCTTTTTAAAACTATATTCCGGCAATTGGCGCCATGACTTTCGGATTTGTGGTTTAAATAAAACAGGTATAATTACATATTAAAAACCAGGTTTATGAAAGTAATAATCTTAGTTATTTTTATAATAATATTTACTTCACTTGAAGTGTTGTCGCAGAATACCGGCAATAACAACAAAATAAAACCAGGTAACCAGAACAATCCTGCTCTGAAGCCTTCAATAAACAATGTTGTTCGTGCAAAGCCCGCCATTATTAAAGATTCGACGGCATCCTTCATTATGCCTGAAGCAGAGCCTGTTATTGAAACAAAGCCAAATGGTGAAGTAAACTGGACTGAACAGTTTGTCGAAGCAGAAGGGTGGTCGGCAGTTGACACGATAAGGTTTAAGAATATGGTTCAGGCCGGACTGATGGCAATTTCAGGTGCAAAGGCTGTTGCCCAACGTAATCTTCTCGAGATAATAAAAGGTGTGAACGTTACCGGAGAGACCCGTGTTGTCGATATGATCGCTGAAAATGATTACGTTCTGACCCGTGTAGAGGGGGTTTTAAAAGGTGCTCAGGTCATAGGAGAACCAACCATAATTAAAGGAAAGGCTACGGTAAGAATGCGCGTTTCACTTTATCAGCCCGATGGCCTTGCGCCAATATTCAAACCATTGGTCGATCCTGTATCTTCATCAGGTACTGAGTCTGCTGATTTCAATAAAAATGCAGAGGTCGATACTACAACTTATTCTTCTTCTGATATTCAACAGGACATCGTTACTGATCCGGCTACCGGACTGATTGTTGACCTGAAAGGTGAAAAGGTCATTCCCAGCATGTTTCCTGTCTTTACAGATAAGGACGGCAAAGTGATTCTTGATCTTTCTTCAATTTATGATCCTTCTACAGGGAAATTTCCTAAGTACATGGAACTATCGAAGGAACTTTTGGTTGATATGAAACAATCACAGGCTGCAGGTTATATTGAAGCCTTACAGCTATCTGACGGGAAAATCCAGGTTGAAGATTTATTTGTTGAAAAGGTAAGTAAATGGAAGAAAGTCAGTAAATGGGCACTGAGACTTGGTAAAATGGCATTGTTGTTCATTTAGTTTTACTTTTACCATATAATGAAACGTTCACCTGTTTTCATATTGTTTTTGTTCTTATCCCTGTACCTTTACGGACAGGACGTTTCAGTCGAGGCAAAAGGTGTTGGAACTGACCGCAACATGGCACTTCATGATGCTTTCAGAATGGCTGTTTCACAAGCCGTGGGAACCTATGTACAAGCCGAAACACAGGTCGAGAATTTTATTACCATAAAAGATGCTATTGTTACCAAAGCAACCGGATACATAAAAAAATATGAAATACTTAAAGAAGTTCCATTGCCCGGCAGCTATGAAATAACAATCAGGGCAGAGGTTTCGACCGATCCTCTGAAGCAGGATGCAAATATTCTTGCACAGTTTATCGGTGGACTCCGGTTCCTTGTACTTTACGATTCGCGTGAATTTAATGATTTGGAAAATACTGCAGGAGAATTTATCACGGAACGTTTCAACGAGGCGCTTAGTGAACGTAAAATACGCTATATCGAAAAGAACCGGTTCAACCAGATAAAGGGTGAAGCACTAAGAACGCTGTTGAATGACACCTCTGAAGCATCATACGTACAGAAGCTCGGACTGTTAGCGGATGCAGAATTTATTATATTCGTGAAAAATGTGCGTATACAGTCAGAAAAAAAGGGAGAAGTGTGGTCGACAAAAGTCACCATCGATGTAAAAGCATATGATAATTGTACTGCTGAAGGATTGGGTACAGTAGTTATGGAAGGTTCATACAAACTTAATCCGGACAGGGAATCATCGCTCAGGATAGCTTCAGGTGATGCGGTATTGCAGGGATTCGACAGTCTTATGCTGCTTTTTAACCAGTATCTTGGGGAATGGATTAGCAGTGGTGCGCCTTTCGAATTAAAATTTTACGGTATGGGTAGTCCGCGAAGCCTGCGTGCGCTGATATTGAAACTCCAGTCAGATCCTGATTACGGCGGTCAGATGTCTGATCCTTCAATAGTTGAAAATGTCATAAAACTGAACATGACCTTCAAAAAGAAACCATTTGACCTTTATAACAAAATAATCGATTATGCCGACGAAATACCAGAATTGAAAGCTAAAGAAGTGGATGCCAGGATCATGTATGGCCGGCAAATTTCCTTTGCACCGCTTAATGTCACTGTGCCTGATGCCATTGAAAGAAAAAAAACAGAAACCTCACCATCAGTGAATTAATCTAAAATATCGCCAAATTTTAACTGATAGTTTATTTTGATGACAGACCATTTTAAAATACTGATTTACGCTTTTATCTTATTTATATACAGCTTTTTGCACGAACCCTGCTATGGACAGTCATCGAATGTTATCGATAAAGCAGCTTCAAAAGCGACTGACAATATAATTGATGGCCTGAGAAATTCCATTCCTGACGGAAGTAAAATTGCCATTACTTTTTTCCGTTACGATAATGATTTGACTGATACCCTTAAAACCTACCTGGGAATAGGCATATCAAAACAACTGAATCATGAACTGAAAAAAAGGATTCTTGCAAAAAAACTCAGTTATATAATTCTTTTCCCCGGGAATACAGATAAAATGCTGAATGCGACAATGAATAATTATTTTATACCTCCCCCGACTGATCTGAAAGTGGATGAATTTTATAAAAATCTTATGCTTACCGAGAAGCCCGATTTTTATCTTGTTGGAAAATACAGGATAGGACCTGGCACTTCACATTTAAGCCTGTCGGGAATGGAACTTACTCCAAACCGGTTCGATCCGGCTGTGAACAATTTACGGAATATAATTTTCAGTGAGGTTGAAGTAAATATTGATGACCCTGAAGACCGGAGTTTAATTTCCGGGCTGAATCATGAAGTGTCACAAATACCTGCCTGGATCGATTTTTCAAAGCGAAACAATGATTATCCTGCAAATCAGTATTTATGCAGTTTCCTTTCGGAAAAAATAATTACCCCCGACCATAAAGAGAGTGTGTTATCAAGGCTTGAAAAAGAAGCAAAAAACCAGTTGGAAGAATGCATCAGCCAGTCATTACTTTTTCCTGCAGGTGTATCGACTCCTGAAATGAGGCGCTCCGCATCCACCTTTGCCCACCTGGATCCTTCGGTTTATAATACATTAACCTACTTCGACGGGCCAAAACTGATGTTATATGTTTTTTTATTTTCAAAAAGACAAACTGTGGCTGAAAGTTGCAGAAAACTATATGATCAGAAAATTTCAGAATTACGCAAACTGGTGAACGATGCCGGAGACCTTCTTCATGCAGGAAACAAACTTACCGCTTTGAAAAAGTATGCTGAATCATTTCTCCTGTTCAGGCAATTAGAAGAAATCCAGGCACTGACATTTGCCGTCGAAAATAAAGCCGAATGGAAAGAAACAGCCAGCCTGAGAAACGAGGTTGATACGGCTATGGCCGGTTTAAAGAATTACTCGTTCAGTAACCTTGATGAATTATGTGACTATATCACAGGATCATTTAAGATACAGGTTGAAAAACCTTCACTTCCGGTTATTTTAAAACCCCTCAGGTACCAGGAACTGGATGTTACCAGCGCATTTTCACTTCGTTTTCAATCGGTACTTGAGACCAAACTTGCCGCTAAAGCCGGTTATAAAATCAGTTCACGCGAACTGCCCGGTGGTTGTAATACTATATCCGGTAATTACTGGGAAGAAGATGACCGGTTGAAACTTGTATTAAACCTGCGTGACAAGGATGATATAATCCTGGCAAGTTCCGAAGCACAGCTGCCTCTCGACTACCTCCGGCAATACAACCTTTCATTTAAGCCTGAGAACTTTGAAACAGGTTTTAAAAACCTGAAGGAAATTTATAAATCCCCTGAATTACAAGGTGATTTGCAGGTAGATGTACTTACGAACAAAGGACAAAAAGATCTCTTTTTCCGTGAAGGCGATACTATGCAGATTTCGGTAAAGTCAAACAAGGCATGTTATTTACGTGTTGTGTATTATCTTGCTGATGGTCAGAAAATTCTACTGTTAGACAATCATCCCTTGTCAGAGGATTTTGTAAATAAAGTGTATACCATCCCCGATATGTTTGAATGTACCGAACCATTTGGTGTTGAAGCACTGCAAATATTTGCGCAGACATTACAGTTCGAAAAGCTTGTCGTACGCGAAGAATATGGCCGCACTTACATAATTGATGATATACCAACTATTTGCAGTACCAGTACACGTGGATTTTCAATTATTAAAGAGTTCGCAGAAAAGAAATTAGTAATTACAACCCTGCCGTGAATAAATTATTAAGTATGAGTTAATTTCAGAACAATCTGACCGGACAGTCAGTCAGGCTTCTGGTCTCCCGGTCTGAGCTTTGATGAAATCCCGGAATAAAGATAATAGAAATAAAACCTTGATATGGCAAACGATACAAAGCGATCATTAAAAACAAAAATCTGGTTCGAATCCTTTCTTGCAACCATTCTCGTTTTTGGAGTGATATGGGTTTTATTCTATATTATCAACATTTCATTCAAGCCCTTTAATTATGTTACAAAAGCCCTGAAAGAAGTACAATTAACCGATATTTATTTTTCACAGCTTCACAACGACAATGCTGATACCACAATTATTCTTGTAAATATTGAAAATATTGACCGCAGCGGTATAGCAAATTTAATAAAAAAAATTAACCAGGCAGGTCCAAAAGTAATAGCTATTGATGTTTTCTTTTCGAAGGATGTTGAAGTTCCCGGAGATTCATTGCTGGATGATGCATTACAATCAGCAGGTTCAAAGGTTGTATTAGCTGAATTTCTTAACCCGGAAAACAATCAGCCTGATACAACCTTCAAAATTTTTCAGTACTGTGAATATGGCCATGCCAATTTGCCAAACAATGAGGATGGAACCGAAGTTGTCAGGAGTTTTTTCCCGGTCGTTACACATGACAACAAAGATAAGTGGGCATTTTCTGCAGTTGTTGCAGGAAAATATTCTCCTGAAAGTTTTGAAAAATTGAAATCCAGAAACAAGAATGAAGAATTAATCAATTTTACCGGAGATATACTGTCTTATGCTGAAATACAGCATGATGATATTATGCGTTCCAGTGATGCCAGTTTGAAATTTATTAAGAATAAAATTGTGATTTTAGGCTTTACGGGAGGGAAATGTCGTCAGTCATCTGATATAGAGGATCTTTTTTATACTCCCGTAAATCGTCATTATTACGGCCGCTCTCATCCAGATATGTATGGAGCAGTAATTCATGCAAATATTATTTCAATGATCCTCAAAGGTAATTATATTCAATTGGTGCCGGAGTGGCTGGTAATCTGCATTTCTTTCGTGCTTGTTTACTTTCATGTTGTACTGTTTATCTGGCTGTTTGTCAGGCATCATATCTGGTATCATCTGGCAGTCAAACTCATTCAGCTTATCAGTTTCGCATTTATTCTCCTGGGAATTTTCTACTTGTTTCGTCTGTCATTAATACTGGTTTACACAAAGTACATGCTGCTTGGAGTAATACTGTCGGTTGATATTTTATATTTTTACGAGGCACTCGCTTTAATTGCACACAGAACAATGGGAAGCAGAAGCTTTTTTATTGAACATCATGAAGTAAAAAATAATAATATCATTGAAAAAGATATTGATAATAAGTTGTAAATAAAACATATAATTATGAAATATCTGTTATTATTAACTCTGTATGTAGTACCTGTAATTATAAGCAATGCACAGAATTCCGGCTTTTTCATGATTTACAGCATGAAAGGAGAGGCAACACTGATCAGGAACAATGTGCAACTTTCGTTACCAAGAGGTGAAAGGTTCGTGGAAGGAGATATATTGAACCTGAAACATGGAACTGTCGTATTGCTTGATAAAACCAACAAACGGGTTAACATTGACAAACAGGGTGAATATTCCTTTCCTGAAATTAAGCATCTGTTTGAACTGGCAAACTCTTCAATAGGAAATAAATATCTTGTATTTGTCTGGGATAAAATGGCACATGCTTCTGTCAGCACTTCAAAAAAGGGAGGTGTAGTCAGAGGTGAAAACGAATTTCTTTTTCCTCCCGATTCCGGAATTGTTTTTTCTGACACATTGGTATTCAAGTATCTGAACCAGGAGGGTATTAGATGGAAGCTGATTATCAGAGATATATCGGCAAAAGTATTAGCCGAATATAACTCCGCAGGTTCATTGGTCATAATTACGAAACCCACGGCAGAATGGTGGAAACCAGGCATGTATGAATGGATATTAAACATACCCGGTGAAGAACCGTCGGGCCCTTATCAGTTCACTATTGCCGACATTGCCGCACGTAATGCATTTTTAACAGAATGGAAAAGTATAACGGCTGCTGTTTCCGGATTGCCCGAAGAAGATCAGGAGCAAACACTAAGGCAAATACTGGAACTGAAAAAGTGGGTTCCCTGAACCTGTATAAGGAATTTTTAAATTTTAAATACACTCCGAAAGTTAATTTATATAACATGCTGATAAAGGATCTTATTATAAGGATTTGAAACAACACTGAATTTCAAAATATGAAAATCAAAACCATAATATTGCTTATATTTATTGACTTTTTCTCATTTGTTTCTGCAGCCAAGAGCCCGGTTCAACGTGCCCTTTTGATTGGTATTGATGTTTATGATAACACAGGAAAAGGAGGCAGATGGCAAAACCTTGACGGATGTGTGAACGATGCACTTTCCGTGAAGGAAGTTTTACAGGCAAGGTTTGGTTTTGCAGAAAAGAACATCAGACTGGTGCAGAATCAGGAAGCCACAAGAACAAATGTTCTGGAGAGTTTCAATGCCCTGCTTCAGGAGTCTTCAGCCGGCGATATTGCATTTATTTTTTATGCAGGACATGGTTCACAGGTCAGAAACTCTTATTCCGGCGAAAATGATAAACGTGACGAAAGCTTAGTACCTGCCGATTCGCATAAAGGTGCTAAGGATATACGTGACAAGGAGTTTGCTGCAATTTTCAACAAGTTTTCAGAAAAAAATATAATCCTGACTGTTATTTTCGATTGTTGCCACAGTGGTTCAATAGGTCGTGGCCCGTTAAGCGGAAATCCTCCCAAAATGCGGTTCATCCCCCCTGACGATTCATACGATGCCAAAGATCCTTCAAACCCCGATCCTCCGGAGAAAAAAGGCGTATTGATTATGTCTGCATCACAGGACTTTGAGTTTGCAAGTGAACAGATTGATGCCAACGGAACACCTCATGGTGCTTTCTCTCTTGCATTATTACAAACACTTACCACCTTGCCTTCGTATGCTTCTGCTTCTGATATTTTTACCAGTGTAAGAGCAATAATTAAGTACAACGGGAAAAAACAGGAACCTGTCCTGGCTGCAACTGAAGAAAGAAAAAAGCAGACATTATTCGGTATTGTAAAAGCTGATCTCCCGGTAAAAATAATGGTGGCCGTTATCGGAGTAAATGAACAAGATGTTACACTTCAGGGAGGGTACGCTCTTGGAATTTATCCTGACTGCGAGCTTACGAAAACCGACCCGAAAGGACAGGCAATACGTTTAAGAGTGAAAGAGATAGTTAATCTGAACAGGTGCCACGCAAAAATTGTCTCAGGCAGGATCGCAGATATCAGACCAGGTGATTTGTTTGAACTTAAATCCTGGTGCCTGCCGGAAAACTCAACCCTTAAAGTATTTGTTCCCCAATCAGAAATTGAATATGAACAACTTAAACTGACCGGTCTGCTTCAACAAAAGCTAAGTAATAGTAAGAATTACAAAATAATTGATGATCCGGTAAATGCCGCACCAAGCCATACCCTGTTTTATGAGCATGGCAACTGGTTTATTGGAATGCCGGAAGGTAGACCAATAAATCTCGGGGCAGAACTCATAGAAAAAAATTTAATTAAAAACCTTCCGAAAGGAAGCAGTTTATATTTCAGTTTCCCTCCGACCAAAGAGATTTGCCTGTCATTGAACGAGAGATATAAAGCAGCTACTGCTGTTGAACCGGTCGAAAATTCTTCCGATGCACAGTATTTTCTTTCAGGCAGGTGGAATAACGGAAATATGGAATATGCATTTGTCCTTCCTTATATTTCCGGCCAGGATACTGCTTTTGACATGACAATGCCAACCAGGACCAATTATTTTACATATAAAAATAATCAGCAAGGCATAAAAGAGTTAACAGACAGTCTGACTGATTATTCACTGCGTCTTGCAAAGATCAAGGCATGGCTCACACTAACAGGGCCTCCTGATGAAGGAACGTTCCCGTTCTCATTTTATCTGATGAATGTAAGTGCAAACCAGTTAATAGCTACCAACCAGGAAGTAAAAAAAGGTGACACAATAGGGCTGGTTCTTGAAACTGATTATGAGAATCTGTCAAAATGGGATGGTACAAAGCGGTTCGTCTATGTTTTTTCAATTGACTGTAAGGGAAAAATGCAATTGGCTTTTCCCTTAAACGGCAATGTTGAAAACCGTATGCCCCTCACCGAGGAAAACGGACAACCAATATGCCAGATGTGCCTTGGACCAAAAAGACTTTTTAAAGTCTCCGAACCTTTGGGTGTTGACATATACATTATGCTTGTGACCAAAGAAGCAATACCCGACCCTGGTGTACTGAACCAGGAAGGAATCCGCTCGCGTGGTATCAATAAAGCCGGGAAAATGAACCTGTTTAATGACCTGTTAAATATCGGTTGCAATACCAGAGGAAAAATTGTAACACCGTCCGACTGGGGCATTCAGAAAGTTGTTGTCAAAAGTAAATAGTGAAACGGAAGGAAACAGGTTGAAGTTTGTCAGGCATTAGTTTTTTTGACTTTAGAAATATGATTACAGAATAAGGCCAATAGTAAAAAACTCTTTTTAGCCGTAATAATTCAAATGGCCTTCTCAAATATTTTTATACTTTTACATGATAGAAGGTTTTCGGTTTAAGAATACTGCTGAAAGCCTGCAGCCTGCGCCGTGGCATATATTATCCATGGCATGAGTTACCTATTAATGCATTAAACGATTATTATGAAATTCAGAACAATTTTCTGTGCCGTTTTCTTTTTATTGCTGTTAACATGTAAGCCTGTTTTATCGCAGGTTGTTGATCCGGTAACACTTCCATATTGCCAGAGTTTTGAAAATACCCTGGGGCAATGGCAACAGGATACTATTGATAATTTCGACTGGATGGTAAGCAACCAGGCTACACCAACTAACAATTCAGGCCCTGATGCATCCTTCGATGGAACATATTTTATTTATACCGAGGCATCCAATCCCAATCAACCGGGAAATACCGGCAGTATTCTCCTGTATATGGATATCACCGGTGTTTATTATCCGGAATTATTTTTTAACTACCACATGTACGGCAACCAGATGGGATCACTTCACCTGGATGTGTTCGACACAATATGGCACGAGGATGTCTGGAACCTATCCGGTGATCAGGGAAATTCATGGCAAAACCAGATTGTAAACCTTTCAGCATTTGGAGGCTTTGGAATTGTGGTTTTACGATTCAGGGGAGTGATCGGTTCCGGCAGCCACAGCGATATGGCATTAGATAATATTTGCATTTCCAACGTGTTTGATAATGATATAATGATTGATTACATTGCTCAACCCCCAGCTACTATTTGCCATAACCCGGAACAGGGAATTGCTGTTGTGGTAAAAAATAACGGAAATGCTTCTCAAACTGATATACCCGTCACAGTAATAATAACAGGACCAGGCAGTACAAATCTTACACTTTCAGATACGCTGGCCGGGCCATTACAATTTGGAGAGACTCAACCTATAACTTTCAGTATTATAGATATGTCAGTGCCCGGAATATACAGTATTACTGCGTTTACCAGCCTTAGTGGTGATGAGGATGATT
>Ga0247841_10009082_pt1 | contig 14028 bp, 27 predicted proteins | sample LaCruzMarch2015__2_FD_192410 | JGI IMG/M metagenome (GOLD analysis project Ga0247841, IMG submission 192410) | Freshwater microbial communities from meromictic Lake La Cruz, Castile-La Mancha, Spain - LaCruzMarch2015_18m | ecosystem: Environmental > Aquatic > Freshwater > Lake | place: Spain...
CCAGCGTAGTCCAACGCGGGTGGGGGTATCCCCTATCCATCCCTACCAATGACGAGGGGGCGGCCCCCCTTCGGAAGCCGCCCCCATGACACTGCTGCGTCATTTTATTTAACCAGGTGTTGGAACATGGAGGATTGGAACCTGCCTATTTCCAACGTGAGAGTGTAGTATATACGAGGCGTTATAAAATGTCAAGCGCCCATTTGGGTGAGCCACCAGCGTCGAGGCGATTAATACGAATACCTTTGCAACCAAGGGATCGAATGGCGTGGCAGAGGTCGGTGGTGCTCATGAGAAAGGACATGGTTGAATCATAGACAATGCCGCCGATAGCCCTGATTGGACCGCTCTTCAAAGCCTTGATTAACTTCTCCTCGTTGGAATCAGTCATGGGGATTATTATAGAATGTCAACGCTTTCCACCGTTTGGGCCGCAACGACCCTCAATGTAGTCCAACCAACGTTGGCGATTGAAATTGCGATTCTGCTTTAGGCAGAACTCCGCGAGCATCTCCTTGGCATATTCGCTGAAGGCTCGGGGGTTTCCTTCGGGAGTAAACTCGTTAGCGCAACGGATGGCATCAGCGAGAGCGATGAAGTGCTTTTTCGTCATGTGAGTAGTATAGGGGATTATTATAGAATGTCAACGCTTGAGGTCAACGCCAGTATCCTGCACGCCTCATTCGGCGGGTCATACCGTTCTTTCGAGCATTCCTTTTGGAATCAGAACAACCCGTTCCATAAGAATAACAACTTCAAACGGAAAGAAAGAGTTTAAGTTTCAACTTTATCCAAAACTCATTGAATTATTGAACAAATACAAATACGTTGACCCGTTAATTTATGAACACAATGGAGAACTTTTTATCTCTTTGCCATTTGAAAACAAAGTAGAAAATACAAAACAAAAACTTGCTCTGGGAGTTGACTTGGGAATTCGTAGAGTTGCTGCCTGTTCCGATGGAAGAATTATCATAGATAAAAAGTTTAATAAAGAAAAAAGAAAGTTAAGACACTTAAAAGATTCTCTCAAATCCAAAAATACAAAAAATGCTCGTCAAAAACTTCACACTTCTTTGAGACGAAAAGAGAAAAATAAAAACAAAAATCAAACTCATTTAATCGCCAATGAAATTCTCAAAACAAATTGTGACACAATTGTTCTCGAAAATCTCAAAGGAATAAAAGCCAAAAAACATAAATATCAAAACAAACACAATATTTCACAAGTTCCTCTTTTTGAATTAAGAAGAATTTTAACTTACAAGGCAGAGAACGCAGGTAAAACTGTGACTCTTGTTAGCCCTGCTTACACCAGTCAAATTGATTCCTTTAGTGGAATTAAAGAAGGTGTTCGTAGAGGTTGTAGGTTTTATTCAAAAAACGGAATTGTTTATGACGCAGATTTAAATGCTGCGAGGAACATTGGAAAACGTTCCAAACTTCCCGTCTCGTATGGCAACATACTCGACGGGCAGGCACTTGTCAATGTGCCGATTGTATGTAAATCCTCAACGAAAGTTGAGGTCTTACAAGCCCACTCTCTTTAGAGGGTGGGTAATTGACAAAATTATGCCCTCACCAAATCGAATATCACTTGCTCATTCGTCTGGATGAACCAGGCATTGCGATCCTTGCCGGTGCGCCACCTTTCATGATTCGTGGCGTGGACATGCTTGTTGCCATACTGGTCACCGTTGGGATAGAAGGTCAGAACCGAAGTGTAATCCCCGGTCTTGAACACGACGAGGCGAAGATGTTCCATGCCGACAGGCTTGTAGACACCTTCCCTGCGGAGCATGTCCGAGAAGGCAAACTTCACGGGAGGAGGAAGAACGGGAGGAATGGGAGTGGAAGTGAGAACACGCATTTTGTTTTTTTGTTTGAATCAGCCAACCGAAAACTGGCCGACGATGTTTCCCCCTTTGTCCACGATGTCAACCTTGTCGGCACCGTTGCCGCTGATGCGACCCTTGTATCGTTTCTGGACGAAGGCGTGAGCCTGCTTCTGAGTCTTGGATTCGCCAATGAGAATGGTGTCGTTATCAAACGTGTCCCAATGGTAGACTCCGAAGGCTTTGGTGTGCTGAATCATGATGAAGGAAGTATAGTTGAAAAATTATAAAATGTCAAGCCTTGGGCATCTCACCACGGCAGAACTGCTCGTAGGTAATCTTTCCACCTGCGGGTCCACAGGAGAGAATGAAACTCCCACGGGAAAGCATCACATACTGAACGCCATTCTTGGGCTTGCGACGATTAAACGGTACGTATCGAAGCTCGGCACAACCCGTCCCACCACACTTGAGACAGCCCACGGCGGTTCCCCTGGGTTCTGCGAAACCGCAATAGAGGCCGGTGCCGCCACAGGAAGGACACTCAACTTTGACGGTGATAGTATTCAGTAAAAGTCAAGAAGTTTACTTGCCCGCAATAGCATCCATGTGGTCTCGGCACCGTTTACAAGCTGGAACCCACCCCAGAATAGGGTTCTTTTGCGTCAGGATGACCCTGGCGCGGTTTTTGCACAAAAGGAACCATAACATGGGATCCGCTTCGGATTTCGCACCTGAGCCAAAATAAGAGGTTCCAGAACCTTCAGGGAGAGCTTGGGAGTCTTTTCCTTCATGGGGATAGTATGACGGATTATTGTGAACTACCTCTCCCCTAAAGGGAAGAGGCTTCAATAGGATAGATAAAATGTCAACATCCGCGTCAGATTCCGCCGACCTTCTCAAGAAGGTTCTTGCGAATCTTCAAGGGCTTGTAACCACCATCCTTGTGAGCCAGAACGGTATACCCATCAGCGGAAGAGTATTTGATGAGTTTCCACGGCGATAGGGAATCATCAAACTCTAGGTCATAGACAACGCAATCCTGCTTCTCGCTCCAACGCTCATTCTCCACCCACACTCGCACAAATCCCTCCTCGATGAGCCAGGCAATCTCTGGAAGCCTCTCCAGAGCCTTCCATCTGCGGAAGTGGTAGATGGCCTTGGCACAGAGGGCAAAGAAAACGACAGCGGGAAGAACCACGCCCAACCAAAAAAGAAGTGCCCCGTTCATGGTTGTACTATACCAACCGACTATAAAAACTCAAGCCTTTTTGTTTTTGGTGGACATCCAAAACCAGATGCTCAAATTGCGAGGAACATTGGAAAACGTTCCAAACTTCCCGTCTCGTATGGCAAGAATGTTTGCATATGTTTTTACCAGTATTTTGTGATGAAGTGAATGATGATTAAAGCGAGAACTATCCAAGCGATGTATCCGAGAATGGCACGAGCCAAATCATTTCCGAATGTTCGTCCAATCATCCAGATGAGGCAGAGAATGGCAATGAGTTCAGTTTTCATCGAACAAGGTCAACAATGTCTCCGAAATACTTGTCGAAGGTCTGAATCAGGTGTTCGTTGTCACCAGAACGCATTTCCTCACAGATTTTCTTTCCATCGAGGCCGAGTTCCTTGGCCCATCGCCGAGCCGTTCCAAGGAGAAAGAAGGCATTGCCCTCGGGACCCTTGAGGTCGATTTCTCGCTTTTGGATTGAACTCCTGTTCTTAATCATGGCACAATTATGGATGAAATCTTTAAAAAGTCAACATCAAAGATAGGTCTCCAAGGAAACAAGAGTCATCCTCAGAAAAGATTTCGGATCGGGAAGAAGCTCGTCGGGCACGGCCCACATTCCGAGGTCCCACGCCATCTTCTCCTCACGAACCTTGCCAAGAGCCACACGCTTCTTGCTAGGCATCTTGGTGAAAATCTGGCAGTGACCGAACTCATGGATGAGTGTAGCGGCACGAACGTTCAGTGGAACAGAGGGATGAAATCGAACCTCGATGCCATGCCTTCCATTTCGATTGTAGTTGAAGTGTGCGGCCTTGGAGATTGCACGGGTCTCACTCCATCGAATGAACCCGCGAGCATCAGGGACAGCGTACCCACGAATACGGAAAGGGAACTCGGCTCCACCAGTGATGCGCCGGTCACATCGAACGGTAACGTCACAGGTTCGGCTCACGAACTCAACGAGGTCGTTGAAGGTCTTCTTGGTCATTTTGAAATTGGTTCTCCCACTGGGAATCGGACCCAGATCAATCGGTTAAAAGCCGATTGCTCTACCATTGAGCTATAGGAGAGATGATTATTCCCTCTCGACAACGGTATCGGTACCGAGGATGATGCTCTGACGATTTTCACGAAGCCACTCCACCAGAAACTTCTCGACATCGCTGTAGGTGTAATCAGGGTCTCCGTAGATGGGATATCGGTTCGTATCAACCCAATAGAGAATAAAACACATTCGGTCTTTCCTGGCAGAAAACCAGTGATTGTAGAAGCCAGCCTGACTGTAGTGGGCGATGTGCCCACGGCAGTTGCTGAGGCGAGTGTAGAACCACTTGGGGAACACCGTCCACTTGAAGCCACCCGTCACGAAACGGATGAAGTGGCGAACAAACTTCTGCTTGTCAGCATTGGTGGAAAACTTCGTCGGCGTAAACTCGGGGATAGACAGGACGTTCTTCATGATGGGTACAGTATAGACGAAAACTATAAAAAGTCAAGGAAGCGTATCGCCTGTCATTTTGTGATAGTTGGCGCGAAACGCGGCAGGATCGACCTGATATCCCTCATCCTTCATCCTCTGTTCTCGGGATGGCGTTTGACAGCCAACGAGAAGAAGATTAAAGACGAACACGAACAACCACAATGCCCTTATCATCGACATTCTCCTTCTTGGGGAACCACTCGGCCTTGAGGGGTGAGTTGAGGTTGGAGACGCTAATGCTGTCAGCGAGAGCTGCTCAGGAACGGCGAAGGAATTGCTGACGAACGCCACGAAGACGAGGACAGCCAGAATGAGGATGATGGTTTTGAGTTTCATAGTTTTTAGAAGAGGTTGAAGTTTACCACCGCCCGAACCTTCTTGCCCGTGACGAGAACATCAATGACGCTGGGGTTCTTGAAGCAGGAAAGGTCATTATCGATCTCATCCGCACCAGTGAAGTCACCCTCACGGTCCTGACGAAAGATTTCCTCGAGCATAATCAACAGAGCCTTGCGAACGCTGGGCTGGAGCTTGATGTCGGCCTTGGCACGATTCACTCTGGCACGGGCCTGAGCGATGGCTCGTTCGGTCTTGGCATCCCACTTGTCCATCTCTTGTTTGGTCATTTTCATGGAATCAGTTCCACTCCTGCTGCCCACGGTGCTTGGATAGAAAGTGGATTAACAAAAAAAGGGTGGAACGAAGCCAAAGCAAAAGAATACAAGAAAAACTGGTATCAAACCAATGTCATCTTTTGATTTCACAGATAGAAAACAACTTCTTGAAGCTTGTCACTACACAAATCTTCAACCACTATGGGCAGAGGACAACCAGAAAAAGTCAAACAAAACTACTTGGTCTTGAAAGTCTTTTTGATTTCCGAATCGGAAGGAACTTTCCAATTCAAAATTTGGCCGGTTCGTACATCAATACTCAGTTCCACATAATCTCCGTAGTGCTGACCCGGCATCCAGTCGGGAACGTATCCGTCATACTCGCCCACGGTTTTTCCGCCATCGGTAAGCGTGGCCGTAAACAGGTCGGAACACTTCGCATTGATGAAGATAATTTTTGTCATATTGGTACTTTAGTTGAAAATTATAAAATGTCAAGCCTCAAGAAACCCAAACCTGTCGAAAGAGTTTGACCTTGCGATGGGAATGGCGGCGAAGCCCGGCGAGAACGCCTTTCTTTCCGCCGACCATCCTTCGGAGATCAGCCTTGGTGAATGTTTCTCCATCAATGTCATGGTTGTACTATACCGACAGACTATAAAAACTCAAGCGAAATCACGTTCCGAGAAAATCGAAGGAAACGAGGACAACCCGGCGTTCGGCGTGGTACTTCCCTTGACGATGATGGTCGGCGCAGTTGTATCGAACGTATCCGATTTCACCAGCCTTCGCCACAGTCATGCGAGAACCGATGGCCGGACCGTTGACGCAGAGAAATTTCTGATGCTTTCGGGTGGACTTTACCTCCCTGACAATCCCACCATTGGCGATTCGATCGAGAACGTATTGGATATGATAATCAGCGGTCTCCTTCTCGGAAATGAGAAAGGTCTGACGGTGATATCCGGTATACTTCGACTCATCCTTCATGATAAAAACCGTTTGTACGTTGTTTTAGGGCGTTCTGGGTGGGTTCCTGTTAGCGAGCCAACACCCCAAACCGAGAGGCCTGACGAATCGTCCCTCTCAACTCGACTCTTAATCACGAACAAGGAAATGGGTGTCATGAGTGAACTACACCGAGGCTAAAGCCATCGGTGCTTCAATAGGATAGTTCCTACCCTTATTAAACTCGGTTTTCGGAAATGCAAAGTCCAATATATTCTTGGCAGCATTCACATCTCGGTCGTGATTTGTCTCACATTCTGGACACTTCCATTCATAATCATCTCTCTTTAGATTATGATTTACGTATCCACATTGCGAACACATTTTGCTGGATGGGTCAAATCTTCCAATCTTACGGAAGTTCTTGCCATACCAATCACTCTTATACTGCAACATATTCACAAACTTTCCCCAAGCATAATCGGCAATTCTATTGTTGGTTGCTTTGTAGTTGTCTGCTTGCATGTTTTTTATGGACAAATCCTCAATACAAATCGTGTTCACTTGGTTATCGTGAGTTAATTTGTGTGAGAGTTTGTCCAAGAAATCTTTTCGTTGTCTTGCTATTTTACTATGGAGTTTAGTTATCTGCTCTTGCTTGGATTTTCTTTTGGTCGTATCCTTCTCCAAGGTTTCCAACTCGGCTTGGTGTTTTGCTAACTTGTCAGATGATTGCTTCAACACCTTTGGATTTTCAATTTTCGTTCCATCATCCAAAGTTAAGAATGTCTTAACTCCAAAGTCCATTCCTATTGCTTTATTTCTTTTTGGTTCTGGTTTAATTGGATGTTCCGTATTCACTTCCACCAATACAGAGACATAATACTTCCCATCTCTATCTTGTGATACAATTGCTTGTTTAACAATCTCATCTTTCGGAATGCTCCTATGGAATACACATTTAATTCCACCTTTGAACTTTGGAATTGTCAATCGTTGTGTTTCGTAATTGACTTTAATGTTTCCATTTGTGATTGGAACACTGAATGATTTTCGGGCATACTTCTTTGACTTAAACTTGGGAAATCCAGCATTAGAACGAAAGAAAGCAGTGTATGCTCTGTCCAGATTAAGAATGGATTGCTGGAGAGAATGACTTCCGATTTCGGTCAACTCTCGAAACTCAGGGGGACGGGTCTCGCTTCGGAAGATGTAGTAGGAGGGGCCCCCATAGCAGACCTGACCTGCGGCCTTGCCTGCACCACGGGACAGACAAATTTTTCCATTAGCGGTGACACCAAGGAAGCGGAGCTTTCTCCGCCTCACCAACTTGTAGTCGGTTTCCTCGATTCGAGCGATGCACTCTGACACGGTGGGAGATTTGCTCATACACCCTCGGGCAGCCGGGAATCATTCGCCAGCTTCAAGATGGCAAGCTCCCCCTCGGAAAGATCCCTCTCCGAATCACCGAAGAGAGTGAGGCCGCAATTCTCAGCGGCCGCGATGGCCTCATCGATACCCTGATCGTCGGAATAGTTCCCCTTGCGGACGAGAAACTTCAACGTGACTTCCACAACTTCGTTTTCCATGATGAAGAGTATAGACCAAAATTATAAAATGTCAATCCGCGTAGACAAGAAAAAACTTGCCCATCTTCACATACGACACAGCGACCTGATCGTAGTGCTTGACGGTGAAATCAGCAATCTCTTCCATCTGGTCCTTGGTGCAGCCCACCATGACGGGAATCATTTTCTCGGCCTCAAGCTTGGCATCGGGGTTCACCCACTTGCCGATGGCGGACTTGAGGATGGTGATTCCACCGGAGAGACCGTAAACAAACTTGTCCCACTTCTGGTGATGCGCCACGGTGAACGGTACACCCTTGCGGGACTCCCGTGGAACGAACACCATGAACATGAATTTGGATTTCATGTCAATTGTCGTATTCCCCGAAATGGTAGAGGGGACGCTGGGCATCGCTCAGAGCCTCCTTCGCCTTGCGAACATTCTCCCGAGCCTTCTCGACCTCCTCAACCGTCCAGTCGCTTCGGAAAAAAGAAAGTTCGGAAACCCTCTGCTCGGCCTTGAGGATTCCATCCTGAACATCACCGATGCAAAAAGAATCCTCCTGATAGATGCAACCGTGGGCGAGACCCTCCCATACGCAGGTCTTGAAGCGAGCGTAGATCGAATAGCCACGGGACTCATACCACCCACCGAAAGCGACCGCGTTGGGAATGTTGGGGAGAGCGTCCCTGACCTTCTGGAGAAGGGTGCCGTCCACCTTCTGCACCTTCTGGCCGATGAAGGGCTTGAGAGCCTCGATCATCGCAGGAACCCTCTGCTTGAGTTCGCTGTTCAGAATGTTCCTCGCCTTGACCTTGGCAACCAAATAGTCGTGCCGGCTGTTCTCGTTCATGTTCGTACTATAGACCGAGATTATAAAAAGTCAATCCTCAAGCCTGTTTGCGAGAGGGTGGTATTGAACCTTGGACTTGTTGTAGGTTCCCGTGAAGGTTCCATCCATTTTGATGGGACGGCAAACGAAGTGTTCCCCATCGTAACGAACCAGAACGTAGGCGAGGTCAGAACGGTTCTTCATCGCCGCGACAATCGTGGGGCGAATGTCGGCATCCTTCTCAAAGGAAAGCAGTTCAACCTTGTCGTTGAAGCCTGACTGGCCCTTCTCCACAATAAGCATCTTGGTAGTCATGGTCAAAATTTCATCTGTCCCGCATCAACGTCCCCATCCACAAGAGCGGAGAGGTTATTGAGTTTGGATCGAACCCTCTGGCAAATGAGCTCCTCTATCGTCTCGGCTGCGTAAACCACGGTCTGGATGGACTTGGAGAGTCCACCCTGCCTCCAAATGCGGCCGAAGGACTGAATCATCTGGATGGCAGACCAAGTGGGGCAGAGAAGGGAGACGCGGGCATGCTTCCCATTCAGGTCATGGAGGGAGACTCCAACACCACCTGCGGCGATGTTGACCACGATGATTCGCTTCTGGTCGGCCTGAAACGCATCGATGTTGGCCTGACGAGCCTTGGAAGACTGTCCACCCCGAATGATGGCAATGTTGTCATCGCCGTAAATTTTCCCCAGCTTGTTGAGGAGAACATCCACCGAGTCATTGAAGTTGACAAAGATGACAACAGACTTGTTTTCCTTGAAGTAGTCCTCGACCAGTTCAATCACGGTGGGCAGCTTGAGGAGTTCCACCTTGCGGCGGGTCTTCATCATGATGGCGAAAATGTGCTCGGAATAATTCTTCGACCGCTCTTCCAGCAAGGAGAGTTCCTGCTGCATCAAATCGTAGGCACGATTAATCTTGTCGGTGTTCTCACCCATGCCGAAGGTATCGGCCCGAAGGTCGTTGTCGGGGAAAGCGTCACCGAGATCCTCGATGCGAATTCGGGAAGCGAGACCCTTCTCCTCGAAAAGATACTTGTTAATCTTCTTCATGGCCTGAACGGCCTCAATCGCACCGGCGTTGTAGACCATTCCACCGAAGCGGCCGGTCCACTCACAACCATGGCGAGCGCAGAAATTCTTCTTGAAGGCGTTGTGGTTCGTATCCTTGTGGAGACCGGTGATGAAACCGAACGCCATCATTTCGAGAGGGTTGATGGCAACCGAGGCCGAAATCGTGAGGAGTTGGAACCCCTGAAGCTTGGCAGCGATCACCATCTGGCCGTTGAGGGACTGCATGCCCTTCGCCTTGTGAACCTCATCGAAAATGACCAAGGCATTGCCGGGCAGCTTCTTGAAAAAACATTCCCAATGCTTCGTTTCGGGATTCTTTTTCCACTTGAGCCAGGGCGTGTTGCCTCTCGACAATAATTCGTAGTTAATTACCGCAACAGGGGTGACTCCAAAATCTTTAAGAATTCGATTCCACGTTGGAATGACGATTTTCGGACACACAACAAAGACAGGACAATCAAGCTCTCTCGCAACTGCCGAACCTGAATAGGTCTTACCGATTCCCGTATCGGAAAGATCCACTGCCAATCCATTTCGATAGAGAGAATCTACCAGATTTTTTACATGGCCTACCTGATAATCCTTCAGACCAGAGGGGTTAATCTTGTTCATTCGATGTTCAAGAAGTATAACCGAGTTCTATATAAACTCAAGAAGATTTCCTCACTTTTTACTTCCTCACTCACTATATATTGTACAACGAAAGGTTTTTTATGGGAAGAAGAAAATTGAATAGGACGAAGGAAGAAATCAGAACACAATGGAAGGCGAGGTCAAAACGATACTATGAAAAAAATCGAAGAAGAATCCAAAAAGAAAAGCTCGCCAAGTATTATGAAAGTAAGCGGAATTTATAAAATTGTCAATAAAATAAACAAAAAATATTACGTTGGTGGATCAGCGAACATCAAGAGTCGCTGGCGCGGACATAGGAGAGCATTGAATTTGAAAAGACACCATAATGATTATTTACAACACGCGTGGAATAAATATGGAGAAGATGAATTTGAATTTATAGTTATCGAGTTAACAAAACCAAATCATGATAAATTACTGAATGTCGAACAGAAATTTCTTGATATTGCAAAAAAAGAAAAGAACAAAAGTTACAATTTGAGTTTCATCGCCGGCCGAGTGGACATGACCGAGGAAGTTCGAAAAAAGATAGGTCTATCAGCAATGGGTCACAAGAGAAATGTTGGCAGAAAATACAGTCAAGAGACTGTTGATAAAAGGCGAGCACACAAATGGAAGTGGAGTAAAGAATCTAAACAAAGATTATCAGAGAAATGTATGGGGAGAATTATGTCCAAAGAAACCAGAAGAAAAATAGGATTAGCTTGTCGTGGAAAAGTTCCTCACAATATAGACACATCTGTTCGTACTTTTCATAATGTCAGAACAGGAAAAATATATGAAGGAACAAAAAGTGATTTCATTAAAAAGTATAAGCTTTTCAAACAGCCTGTCTATCTAATGATAAATGGAAACGGAAGACTCAAATCATACAGGGGATGGATTCACGTTTGATTTTCCGCGCCTGCCCGGCTCCCTGATACGGTGACGAGTGCTAGTCCGTTCAGGGAGCCGGCCGCAGGACCTTATATGAACCTCAATCCGAGACCGCAAATTGAATCGTGCAAGAAACATTCGGAGCCTTGCCCGAGTATCGAATCAGGTTTACTCGATAGGACTTGCCCTTGAAAAGAAACTGCGAAGCCGCGTTCTCACACAGCACCCGAGCCTCTGCCTCGGACTTGCCCGTTCGGGTCACTTGGTTCACTCTTTCACTCATGCTAGAAGTATGGCGTATATTCTTTAAAGTTCAAGGAAAAAGTATCGCAGAATGAGTACCCTTTTTAACCGATATGTTGGTCGGAGGATTTAAGCGCTGCATCCCTCGACATGTCTCGATGTATATTGTGTGGCCTGATGTTCTGCGAAATTGGTGGACAAGGCGAGACTTGCACCGCCGAGCTGGCTAGGCTTTTTTCCACATCCCCCTACCTTCCTCTCCCCATAATCGGCCTGCCGTGGCCGGGGTTCAATTAGTCTCGGGTATCTGGTCATGAGAGTGTCTTAGCTCATGATTTGTCCGTACGTTATCGGAGGGCACATTTTCGAGTTGCGATCCTTTACTCATGATTGAGATTACCAATCTCCATCCCTCATCACCACGCTAGTCCAAGGTGGTTTAATTCTCGTTCGGGTTGCAGTCCCATACTAGCGCTTTAAAAGCTCCTCACGCCGGATTTTATGATCCTATTGTCTGATCTCCCATTCTCGTGCGAGTTCACAGGGAGGGTCAAGTGCCAATCCTTTAGATTGCGAGGCTTCACACCCCTTCAGCTACAAAACTCCGGTCTTGAACGACTCTACGGCCGTCTCTAGGCAGTGGTTCTGATATAATTTGCGACTCAGGCCAAGGATTACCGTCAGAACCATTGAGGAAACTGCCAAACACACCCGGTTCCAAGTTGCTCCTGGTCGCAAAAATGAGCAGATCAAATTAAGTCTGGCGGTCAGGCGCCGGCCCCGATGCTTAAGACCCGGTTGGAAACCGGCCGTCCACTCACCAAAGTATCGGTGATGATGGTGGGTCACTCTCAGGTATGAGCCGCGTGTTTCCCACTCCACCGAAAATTTCAGAGAACAAACTGCGAAATCAACTATCGTACCTTATCAGAAAATCTTTAAATGTCAATCGCTTTCACACCGAGGAAATTGCCCCAAACCTTGTTGAAGGACTCGATGGCTCGCTGGCGAAGTCGAGGACTCAGAAGGTCATTCTTGAGGTAGAACCGAAGGGATTCCCGAGAGGACAACATCTGCCGATACTGGTCGAGAGCCTCCTTGCGCCAACCGAAGTGCCGAACCCACCGAGGGAAACGCTTGAGCTTCTGAATCTCTTTGTTGTTCATAAATTTTTACATCGCCTCCAAGGCGTTGAGAAGAGCATCCACCGAATGAAACTCATAGCCGATGTTCCGAGAAGCGGGGCCACGAGCCTCCACAATCAGTCTGGTCGGTGACCAGATGGTGATGGTCGCGTCGAGGTAGCGAGCCTGACCGAAGGTGATTTCCCTCACCTTTCCCTTGCCGTTGGGAAGGGTTGCGAGGCCGGGAAGAATCCCATAGGGAGCGTTGAACTTGTCGGCGTGAGCCTCAAGCCACTCCACGATGCGGTTCTGTGCCTGTTCGCGGGGAGACATGGATTTTAAAGCCTGTAGGTGGTGAGGAAGCGAGAGATGAACTTGGCCGCCTTCTCGTACTCGCCGGGGTCGAAGAATCGGCGGGACGCATCACCATCGTAAATCTTCTCGGAGGGAACGCCCATCGCGTCGAACTCCTTGGCGGGGCCTGCATAGACCACGATGGAATCGGAATTGCGGTTCTCGGAAAAAGAAACCTTGGCGGGAGGGAGACCAGCGTGGGAACCCCAAACTTCCACCGAGAAACCTTCCTCTCGCCCATTGACATAGGGGCGGATGATGAGGTAGTCGTGAAACTTTCGGGGGAGGTCAATGGCGCGGAGAATCTTCAGCGCAACCTTGAGCTTGTCTTGGAGTTGAATCTTCATGTTGGTAACAGTATAGCGGAGAATTATAAAAAGTCAATCAATACTGAGGAATCGTCTTGAGTCCCTCCTGAATGTATCGGACAGGCTCGGAATTCTCCTCGGGCTTGAAGCCGGAGAGGATGAGCAGGTCATGGAAGAAATAGGTCTGCATCGGAACATCCACCCGAACGGAGCAGGAACCAACTCCCTCACCACCCATGTAGAAGATGCCTCCACCCTTGCGGTTACACTCGAAACGGTAGACGCGACGAACCGTGGCGTTGATGAGAATAGGGGTGTAAAACATGTCTTTCTTCATTGTGACCAGTATAGGGGAAGATTATAAAATGTCAACACTTCCTTCGGGAATGTCGGTTCTGCTTGTATTTCCTGTCAACATCGTCGCAGGCCAAAATCAATTCAGCCGTGGAACCATCCAGAATCCCATCGACAATCTCACAGACTTGAGGAATGGAAACCTTCTTGACCGTGGCACCCGCACGAATCTCTCCCTCTTGAATGGAAGCAATCGCCTCCTTCTCCGAATTGAAGTGCATCGAATAGACGGTGCCGGTATTGAGGTTGAGAACCCTCCAGACCTTGAGGGCACCACAGTAGACCGGCATTTCGAGGATGAAGGTGGTTTTCATAAAATGTCAAGCCTGAAGGACTGCGAAATACTTGTCGGCTGCGGCCTGAGCCTCATCCCAAGTGTCCCACTTTTCCTTGCCATCCACAACCACATCCTGGTCGCCCACCTTGGCGTAGAAGTGGGTTCCACCCGGCCAGCGAGAAACGTGAATGTCGCTCTTGACGTATTCGGGCCACTTCTCGGAATCCGTTTGAGCCAACACGGTATACAGTCC
>Ga0247841_10009083_pt1 | contig 14027 bp, 14 predicted proteins | sample LaCruzMarch2015__2_FD_192410 | JGI IMG/M metagenome (GOLD analysis project Ga0247841, IMG submission 192410) | Freshwater microbial communities from meromictic Lake La Cruz, Castile-La Mancha, Spain - LaCruzMarch2015_18m | ecosystem: Environmental > Aquatic > Freshwater > Lake | place: Spain...
GGTTTTTATCCTGATCTTTTTAATCCTTGCTGTTTGCGGGTTGTTATTATACAATCAAAACCCGGTCGCCATTGGTGTCAGCATGTTCCTGATCCTTTGTGCCGTTTTTACAGCGCTTGGCCTCAAAGTGATCAACCCCAATGAAGCTTCTGTATTGATCCTGTTCGGAGAATACAAGGGAACCATCAAAAACAATGGGTTTTTCTGGGTCAATCCATTTTATATCAAGAAGAAGATCTCCCTCCGGGCCTGCAACCTAAACCGGGATCCCATCAAGGTGAATGACAAGCTGGGTAACCCTATCATGATCGGGATTGTCATGGTGTGGAAAGTCAAGGATACTTTTAAAGCCTCCTTTGAAGTGGATAATTATACCCATTTTGTGGACATCCAGAGTGAATCAGCTACGCGGAAGCTGGCAGGTCATTATGCTTATGACAATTTTGACGATGAGCAAAAGGAAATTACGTTACGTGCGGGAGGGGAAGAAGTTCACCAGGCGCTCGAAAGGGAGCTTTCAGAACGTCTTGCAATGGCAGGGATCGACGTGCTTGAAGCCAGGATCAGCTACCTTGCATATGCTTCGGAGATTGCAGGGGCTATGCTTCGGCGCCAGCAGGCAACAGCAGTAGTTGCTGCAAGAACAAAGATTGTCGAAGGAGCTGTAAGCATGGTAGAACTGGCATTGGACCAGCTCAGCAAGAAAAAAGTAGTAGATCTGGATGAAGATAAAAAAGCAACCATGATCAGTAACCTGATGGTGGTGCTTTGCTCTGATAAGGATACAACACCGGTAGTGAATACAGGAACGCTGCACCAGTAAAAGGATTATGGCTAACAAGAAAGTATTCATGTTACGGGTTAACCCGGAGGTTTATGAAGAGCTTGAAAAGTGGGCAGCTGATGAATTCCGTTCTGTAAATGGTCAACTGGAATGGATCATTGAAAAGATCCTGAAGGAGACGGGGCGTAATCCGAAAAAAAAGCTGGCTCAATAGGAGGCCACAGATCATTACTAACTTGAATACCACAAAAATAATTCAGATGATGTTTTATAAATTCAACAGGTCGGCTAAAGAAAACCAGCCACTGTTAAAGATTGAATGGACACCTGTAGACTGGATACTGGAATTTGCAGCCATTCTTGGGTTCCTTACGTTTTTGGGAACAGCTATCTATTATTTTCCAAAACTCCCGGATATAATCCCCACCCATTTTAATGGTTCGGGCCAGCCTGATGGTTACAGCAGTAAATCCTCATTCTGGATTCTGCCTTCCATAGCGGTCTTTGTTTACATTTTACTTACAGTAGTTAACATGTTCCCGCACAAGTTCAATTACTTAGTGACAATAACACCGCAGAATGCCCTGAAACAATATATTATGGGAACAAGAATGATCCGTATTTTGAAAATAGTAATTGTCTGGATGTTCTTTTTCATCAACTTTGCTATCATCCAAAGTGGCAATCCACAGTCGAAAGGGCTTGGGTTATGGTTTTTGCCGGTTTTTCTTGGTTGTACTTCTATTCCCTTGATCATATACTTTATTTTGTCCTATAAGCAAAGTTAGTGAATGGGTAAACTTGTTTACCCGCATGTTCACTCGTTCAACCATTTGTTTTTTTTCTACTTTTGCACAAAATCCAACATAAATGAACTTCATTGAAGAACTACGTTGGCGTGGGATGATCCATGACATGATGCCTGGATTGGAGGAACAGCTTGCAAAAGAGATGACCACCGGTTATATCGGATATGATCCGACTTCAGATTCTCTTCATATAGGAAATCTTGCATCGATCATGATGCTGGTGCATTTTCAGATGGCAGGGCATAAACCGATTGCACTGGTCGGGGGAGCTACAGGAATGGTAGGTGATCCTTCAGGGAAATCAGAGGAACGGAACCTGCTTGACGAAAGGGTGTTACGGGATAATCAGCATGCCATTCAAAAACAACTCCAGAGATTTCTTGATTTTGATTGCGGAATGAATTCAGCAGAGCTGGTCAATAATTATGATTGGACTAAAAATTTCAGCTTTCTCAATTTTCTCAGAGAAGTTGGTAAGCATATAACGGTTAACTACATGATGGCAAAGGATTCTGTCAAGAAACGGATGGATTCCGGAAGTGGAATTTCGTTCACCGAATTCAGTTACCAGCTTGTGCAGGGATTTGACTTCTGCTGGCTATTTGAAAACAAGAATGTCAAGCTTCAAATGGGAGGCTCCGACCAGTGGGGAAACATCGTCACCGGTACTGAACTGATCCGCCGGAAACTTGGAGGTGAAGCATTTGCCCTTACCTGTCCACTCATAACGAAAGCCGATGGTGGGAAATTCGGGAAAACTGAAGAGGGAAATATCTGGCTTGATCCGAAGAAAACATCCCCTTATAAATTCTATCAGTTCTGGCTGAACACCAGTGATGAGGATGCTTCCGAGTTCATTAAGAAATTCACACTCCTTTCGAAAGAGGAGATTGAAAACCTTGTAAGGAAGCATACCGAAGCTCCACACCTTCGGATCCTTCAGAAAGCACTGGCAAAAGAGATCACCATCCGGGTTCATTCAGAAGAGGATTATCTTTCTGCTGTTGAAGCATCAGAAATCCTGTTTGGGAAAGGAACTACGGAAACTCTTAAGAAGTTATCAGAAGAAACCTTCCTGGCAGTTTTCGAGGGAGTGCCAAAAAGCGAAGTAGCGAAAAGCGAAGTAGCGAAAAGTATTAATATTGTCGATTTTCTGGCCGAAATGACCGGAATTTTTCCATCAAAAAATGAAGCCCGCCGGATGTTGAAAGAAGGAGGCGTTCAGGTCAATAAAATCAAAGTTGATGATTCTTTTATCCTGAATCAAAACAGCCTGTTGAACGAAAAATACATCCTGATACAAAAGGGAAAAAAGAACTATTTCCTGGTAACAACAGTATAAATCAACTGTTTTTTATGATAATACGGCCGGGCTTTCTTTTTTCTTACCATCTGATTTTTATTGCCTTTGCGGTTGCTTTTCCATTGGTAAATCAGGCCGGCAATGGTTCGGTAAAGGCAGTCCCTGTAATGATGGACCGGGTCTCATTCGCCGGCAAACCTATCGCCGATCCCCAGGGAAATTTCATTGGCGTGACCATCCCGCTAAAACGGGCCGGTCATTTGTTTTTACTTGAAGGAACTGTCGACAATGTGATCGGTAATTTCATTCTCGATACCGGCTCTTCCGGTCTTGTACTGAATAGGACCTATTTCCGCAATTATATGATCATTGATGATGAAGAGGGAGGCGGTGTAACAGGATCGACGGGCGTTATTGCACGGATAAATGTGAAACGCATGATGGTGGCTGAGTTAGTATATACAGACGTATCGGCGGATGTAACTCCCCTTGGCCATCTCGAGAACCGGAGAGGTGTGAAGATTCTTGGTCTTTTCGGCATGAGCCTCCTTCAAAATCTTGAAATAGTGATCGATTCCCGTAATAATGAACTTAATCTCTTCAAATTGGATAGGAACGGCAACCGGTTAGGTACTCCTTCGACAGAAGTGAAATTCGATATCACACACAAAATCGAACAATTTAATAACATCATGTTTGTGAAGGTCTCCATTGGAGGGAGGATCCTGGATTTCTGTCTCGATACAGGCGCTGAATCCAACGTACTGAGCATCGATGTCCCCAGGCAGGCACTGGGAACCGTAACCATCACCCGCAGATCAAACCTGCTGGGCGTAGACGAAGGCGGAGGCGAGGTGCTCTTCGGAACGATGAATGATTTTACTCTGGGTACCCGGAAATTCGGCTCAATGGAGACCATTCTTTGCAGCCTTACCGCTTTGTCGGACAAATATGGATTTCCCATTGACGGAATGCTTGGATATGATTTTTTTTCACAAGGGAAAATATACATAAATTTAATAAAGAAAGTAATGGGTATTTGCCTCAAACCTGATGAGAGACAATGAGGAGGTCAGCTGATAATATTCTGGTGTTGTTTTTTCTTATGACGACATTCATTGGCCTGGCTCAGTTCAACCCAACGAACGTCTGCCAGATCGTCAATGGACGTCTTACATTTACATTCGATACGAGGTGGACCCCTGCGCAACGTAAAGAAATAGGCAGGTTATATGATCTTGATAGTGCCCTTCTGGCAGAGGCTTTCGCTGTAAAACCCGTGATCATTGAAAAAAACAACATTTGGACTGTCAGGAGACTGGATAACTACCGGATTGAATTATCCCAGACAAAAAACAAATCAAAAGGTGCGGAGGCCGGAGACAGAAAGATCATCCTGCTGGATGATCAATGGATTAGCCTTTCGGCAGCTACCGACAGGGAGTCTGTACCCTATGGTGTAAATCGTCTCACCCGTAATTCGGTGGTTAAAATTTCCCGAGACAAGGTGCGTTTTTTCCTTCCGGGTCACCAGGATTCAAAAAATGTCTTCCTGTCAGGATCATTCAACGGGTGGAGCACCATTCAGACACCTATGCAACCCAGCGATTCAGGCTGGGTGGTGACAATCCCTCTCAAGCCAGGGAAATATACTTATAAATTCATCATTGATGGCACATGGGCCAACGATTCTTACAATAAACTTACAGAAGACGATACCCAGGGCGGATTCAATTCGGTGTTTTTTTGTTATAATTACCGTTTTGTCCTGAATGGGTATACTTATGCGAAGAAGGTAGTTGTTACAGGGAGTTTCAACGATTGGAACGAAAAAGAACTACAGATGATACGGATCAACGGGAAGTGGGTACTGCATTTGTACCTGAGGGAAGGGACACATGCTTATAAATTCATCGTGGATAACGAGTGGATCACCGACCCTGCCAACAAGATAACACGCCCGGATGGGAAGGGTCATGAGAATTCCTTTATTGGGTTGGGAGATACACTTTTATTTAGTCTGAAAGGGTACCCGGATGCAAAAAAGGTGGTCTTAAGCGGCAATTTCAATGCATGGAATTCAGGGGAACTTTTCATGGGAAAAACCTCCGGTGGATGGCAGCTTCCTTATGTGCTAGCTCCTGGAAATTATGAGTACAAATATATCGTTGACGGCGAATGGATTACCGATCCCGGAAATCCATACACAGTTGGTAACGGTGAAATTGCTAATTCCTTCCTTTCTGTAATGCCCAATCATACTTTTGTGCTTGAACAACATTCTGATGCCAAAAATGTCATCCTTTCGGGAAGTTTCAACGGCTGGAATGAGACCGGCTACAGGATGATTGAACGGGAGGGAAATTGGATATTTTCTTTATATCTCAAACCTGGTAAATACACCTATAAATACATTGTTGATAGTAAATGGATCATTGATCCCACCAATGAGCTCTGGGAAGAGAATGAATACGGAACAGGGAATTCGGTGTTGTGGGTTAATCCGTGACAAGTGCCGTGTAACGGGTGACAAGAAATTATTGCACAGAATGATCTGAATAAACGAAATCACTTTTCTTAAAATATAACTTAAAATTAATCTATGAAATTTACAGCAAAGCAAATCTCGGAAATCGTCAACGGAGTTGTTGAAGGCAATCCGGAGGTCAGTATTCATAAAGTATCAAAAATCGAGGAGGGGGAACCCGGCTCCATTTCCTTTCTGTCAAATCCGTTTTATACGCAATACATATACAAAACGAAAGCTTCCATCGTTATTGTCAACAAATCTTTCGTTCCTGAATATCCTGTGACAAGTACGCTCATCAGGGTGGATAGTGCGGAAGTTGCTTTTGGGAAGTTACTTGGACTCTATAACCAGATAAAAAACGACAAGACCGGCATTTCAAAACAATGTTTTATAGCCGAAACTGCCAACCTGGGGAATAATTTATATATAGGGGAATTTGCATGGATCGGAGAAAACACAGTCATCGGGAATAATGTAAAGATCCATCCGCAGGTTTATATTGGCGATAATACTACAGTAGGCGAAAATACAATCCTGTTTCCCGGTGTTAAAATCTATTCCGATAACATCATCGGAAAAAATTGCATTTTTCATGCCGGAGTAGTGATAGGAAGTGATGGGTTCAGGTTTGTCCCTCAAAATGAAGGAGATAAAAAAATACCCCAGATCGGTAATGTAGTCATTGAGGATGATGTAGAGATGGGCGCAAATTGTGCCATCGACAGGGCAACTTTGGGGTCCACCATTATCCGTAAAGGAGTAAAATTTGATAACTTAGTCCATATTGCCCACAATTGTGAAGTGGGAGAGAATACCTATATTGCCGCTGCCACGGGGATTGCCGGTTCATGTAAGATTGGCAGGAACTGCCTGATCAGCGGACATGTTTCGATTGCCCCGCATCTCACCATAGCTGATAATACCTCCATGGGTGGAGCAACCGGTGTATCGGGAAGCCTGACCAAACCCGGACTGAGCTATCTTGGCGCACCTGCGATGGAGGTACATAAGTTCAGAAGAGTGATCGCATATTTCAGGAACCTTCCTGAAATTGTTGCCCGTATCGATAAATTGGAAAAGGAACGGAAAGAAAAAACGAATACGTAACGCGTTACGCGTCACGCAATCAAGGTAATCGTTCGATCATTTTCTTAGATGGTTTATAGCGTCTCCAGAATTTGTAACGGGTGAAAGAGGTGTAATATAAAAGCTGCTTAATACCGGGCACCCTCAGGAGGTAATGGTAAAGCCGGTAAAACAGGACTACAGCAGCAAAAGTGATACTCCATCTGATTGCGGTCATCAGTAGTTCTATCCAGCCATTACCCTCCGGGATTTTAATAAAATGGCTGATCCATTGCCAGAACCAGACAAGGATTCCCATGTTTATGAAGAACATGATCCCGATGATGAAGCCATGTGCCGTTTCGATGGAGCGTTTCGGGCAATCATTCATGCATCTCATGCAACTCTCGCAACGGTAGGACCAGAAAGGGCGATGATCGACCATGATGATTGCCCCGACTGGACAGTTTTTCTGACAGAGTTCGCAATTATCGCATGTGTCGTTGGCATAGAATGATTTTGCAAGAATGAATCTTCCTATAAAAAAGTAACCAATGCTGACGGGGAAAATGAGTAGGTCCTGTATGATATCGCGAAAGGCGGTAAAGACGTGCTTCCCGTCAAGGATTTTTTCAGCAAATGCAAGGGTGATCCGTTTACAGTGGGCATAGATCGATTCTACTACCGGCGCCTTTACACCTGGATGGAATGAAATCCAGTTGGAAGGAAGATCTATTGACCGCATTCCCACGATTTTATATCCTTTTGCAAGTAAGACAAGCGCAGCCAGCCAGAGGGCAATGCCACTCAGTCCGGGAACAAACCATTTTGATAGTTTCAGCCCTGCCCGTGTATTCATAATAAACACGCTGTTGCCATGCGATCGGGGGAAGCGGAAGATAAAATACATCATGGCCGGCGGGTAATTGAACCCATGTGTGGGCGACACAAAACCAACCAGGGTATTAGCCGGAGGAGGCTGGATATGTTTACGGTCTATGCGCGCGATATTGATCATTTCAGTTGAAATGTTACGCTTCTGTGCAGCATCAGTAAACCATTGTGCCACATTCCTGGCGTTGCCGGTACCGGAGAAAAAGTAAATGGTGAGAGAATTGTCCATTGCAATTGCAGACGGGTAAGCGGAATTTATATTCAGCGATCAAAAATAAGAAAGTTTTCATATTTTTCTTTATCTTTGAAACATGAAAACATCAGCAATAAAATTTATGGCACTGTCCGGTATTATATTGATGCTGCCTGCCGTCTCCTTTAATCAGAATGTACCCATTCCGAAGGATAAACAAATTTCCATGCACCGCGAGGTCCAGGATGATCCTTATAAGCCGAATCCTTTCGGCAATAAGAAAACCTCACCGGCCAAAAAGTACAACAGTACCGGGATCTTTACGACCCAGGTAAATGTTAACCTGAATGGGGAGAATATCCTGGGAGATGCCGCAAACGAGCCGTCCCTTGGCGTTGACCCGACTAATCCTGACAGGATGGTCATCGGATGGCGGCAATTCGACAATGTGTTCAGCAATTTCAGGCAGGCAGGTTATGCCTATACAATAGATGCCGGGGAAACCTGGACCTTTATGGGAACCATCGAGACAGGAATTTTTCGTTCCGACCCGGTGCTGGATTTTGATTCAGATGGATTTGCTTATTATAACAGTCTTACAAGCAATTCAGGTATTTATACCTGTAAAGTGTTTAAAAGCGAAGATGGAGGTGCGCTCTGGAATACCGGCGTTGAAGCACACGGTGGCGACAAGCAATGGATGACGATCGATCGCAGCGGAGGACCCGGAGCCGGAAATATTTATTCTTTCTGGACTTCTTATTACAGTTCCTGTTACCCTGGGTTCTTTACCCGTTCTATCGATGCAGGTAACAGTTTTGAATGGTGCGAAGAGGTAACAGGTAACCCGTACTGGGGTACCATGACTGTTGGGAATGACGGCGAATTATATATTGCCGGATCCGGCAATACCGGAGGCATTGTTGTCGTCAAATCAACTACTGCCCTGGATCCCGGGGTTCCGGTAACGTGGGATTTTGCGACCCAGGTCGAAATGGATGGTTATATCACGTCCGGGATATCAGTAAATCCGATTGGTTTGCTCGGCCAGGCATCAATTGACGTGGATCGTTCCAATGGACCAGGCCGTGGTAATGTCTATGTGCTGGCATCCATGGTCCGTATTTTTAATAGTGATTCGGCCGATGTCATGTTTTCAAAAAGTACGGATGGTGGTTTGACCTGGAGTTACCCCGTCCGCATCAATGATGATCCGGGAACTGACCATTATCAGTGGTTTGGTACTATGTCAACAGCTCCGGATGGCAGGATCGATGCTGTCTGGCTTGATACCCGTGATGCTCCAACGGGATCCGTTTTGTCTGCCCTCTATTATTCATATTCCATTGACCAGGGCGAAACATGGTCGATTAATGAACGGTTGTCGGAATTGTTTGATCCGCATGTCGGTTGGCCTCAGCAGAACAAAATGGGGGATTATTTTGATATGGAATCAGATAACACCGGTGCACACCTGGCCTGGGCCAACACACTCAACGGAGAACAGGACGTTTATTACAGCTATATCAACCCGGGTGTGACCGGGATCCAAAGTGGCGGTGAGAAACAGGATCTGATCTCTTTGAGTAACTATCCCAATCCTTTCAGTTCCAAAACCACGATCAGTTATACCCTCCCTGTTGCCAGTGATGTCAGAATGGTCATTTATGATATTTCCGGAAAAGCATTAAAAACATTGGTAGATGAAAAAAAACAGGCCGGAACACATCATCTGGATTGGACTTCCGATCTCCCGGCCGGTTTCTTTGAGTGCAGGTTATCAGCGGGAACCCAGACAAAGCATATTGGCCTTGTGAAGACCAGGTAATAATCTGTTTATCGAAGGTTTACTTACGTTTGACGAAATTTATTTTTCTTTTGTCATTCTGGTAGTTACTTTGTGTCGATAAACTAAAAATTACTGAAATGAAAACGAAAAATTTAATAATGATCAGTCTTGTCATTTTCCTGATTTCCGGTTGTTTTGTAAAATCATTGCATCCTTTTTATAAAGAAAATGAAGTCATTTATAAAAGAGAGTTAACAGGTAACTGGGAAGGTAATGATTCTTCAACATGGAAGATCGAACAGGGAAAGAAATATGCCGGATTATTCAAACCTGATATTCCCGACAATGCTTACCTTATCACCTATACGGATAAAAAGGGGGTTGCCATATTCAGTGTTCATCTGTTTCAACTCGATAACCGGTATTTCCTGGATTTTTATCCGGAGGAGGTAGAAAGCACCAACGACCTGATGGCTATCCACCTCGTACCGATGCACACTGTTGCAAGGGTGGATTTTACCCCTGGAAAAATGGTGATACAATGGTATAATGAAGAGTGGCTGATCAATCTTTTCAGGCAAAACAAGATCCGGATCGCTCACGAAAAGGTGCCAATGTCTGAAGTGAAAACCGGGGAGGATAATTTCCAGGTTGTTTTAACTGCCTCAACGGATGACCTTCAGAAATTCATGCTGAAATATATAGACGATCCCAATGCTTTAAAAAATGATTATTCCTTCGAATTGAAGAAAAAAAATTAACATGAATTTCTCTATCTTTTATAAGTCTATTCCTGCCAGGTTAATCCATCACCTGGCATTTTGGGGTTTATCCTATTATATCCTGGTTCACGTATTTTCCAGTTCGAGTGAGATTCAGCCAACCGATCATATTTACACAATTGTTTTTCTGCTTACTATTGCAATAGGGGTTTATGTCAATCTATACCTTTTAATCCCACTTTTTCTGAATAAGGGAAAGTATTTCTATTATGGATTATTACTCGTCTTATGCGTCATTGGTAGTACCTATCTGAACCAGGTGACATTTGAAAATATCATTGATCTTTTTTTGCCAGGGTATTATTTCATCTCCTATTTTGATTTTATTGACCTTCTCAAAATCTTTACAGCTTTCATAGGGATAACCAGCCTGATAAAACTGTCCAAAGGCTATTTCCTGCTGCTGGAGACACGAAATCAACTTATGAAAATGCAAAAGGAGAAATCGGAAGCCGAACTGAATGCATTGAGAGTTCAGATCAATCCTCACTTTCTCTTCAATGGTTTAAACAGTATCTATTCGTTGGCGTTAAAGCACTCTGACAAAGCTCCAGAAACAATCCTGAAACTCTCGGAAATCCTGCGTTACATAATATATGAAACCCGGAAAGAAAAAGTTGATCTGAAACAGGAACTTGATTATATGCAGCACTATATCGATATACAGAAACTTCGTTCCGGTTCCCTGGCAAAAATCGACGTCAGTATTTCAGGTGATCCGGCCAACAGGAAAATCGCCCCTTTGCTTTTTCTCCCGTTAATTGAGAACAGTTTCAAACACGGGATCAAAGCTGAGACCGGCCCTACATTCGTTATATTGGAATGGACCATTGGCATGGATTTTATCAGGTTTATTGCTGAAAATAACAAGGGGCAGGCCGATGATGTTGAACTGGCTCAGCATCATGGCATCGGGTTGGAAAACCTCCAACAGAGACTGAAAATGGCATATCCCGGGAAACATCATTTTAAAATAACCGAAACGGAAGATCGTTTTAAAGTTGAGTTGGAAATTCAGACTACCGATGAAAATTAGATGCCTTATCGTTGATGATGAACCCCTGGCACAGGATATCCTGGTACAATATATCGGAAATTGCAAGTCGCTGGAATTAGTAAAAGTGTGTTCTGATGCCCTGGAAGCCGGGGAAGTCATCCGGTCGCAGCCGGTCGATCTGATTTTCCTTGATATCAATATGCCGCGTCTTTCGGGTATCAGGTTTGTTAAAACCCTGAATCACCCTGTTCTTATAATTTTTACCACAGCCTATCCTGAGTATGCTGCTGAAGGATTTGAGGCAAATGCCGTGGATTATCTCGTAAAACCCTTCTCATTTGAACGTTTTATGAAGGCAGTCAACAAAGCCATTGAATGGGCGGAATTCAGGAAGGAAAAGGGAAATCAGGGTGAGGATGAATCGGTTCAAGACCGCGGGTTTATCCTTCTTCGGTCAGATAAAAAGATCTTTAAAGTAAATTTTGATGATATCCTGTATTTTGAATCGATCGGCGATTACATCAAGGTACATTTGACAGATAAAAAGATCATCATTCACGAAACAGTAAAAAACCTGCTCACCCAATTACCCATCAATAAATTTATCCGGGTTCATAAGTCCTATATTGTTTCAGTCGAAAAGATCAGGTTGATCGAAGGGAACCAGGTTGATGTGGCGGGGCAGAAAATACCGATCGGACTGGTATTTAAGGATGAGCTGTTAAAGCGACTGAATCCCTGAAAATTGTTTTGATTAATAACCTCTCCCCATGCCCCTCCCCTTCAAGGGGAGGGGTGACGGGATGGGGTCATTTGGACCCCGGAAGTATCATTGCAAAGTAAACTTCACCGGTAAATTAAACTGAACCTTGACAGGTGTCCCCCTTTGTTTTCCAGGCACCCATTTTGGCATTGCCTTGACAAGACGAATCGCCTCTTCATCACAGCCACCGCCGATTCCACGCAAGACACGAATATCCGTAATGGTGCCATCTGTTTCCACTACAAAGGTGACGAATACCTTCCCTTGAATTCCAATATCCCTGGCCGCTTGCGGATATTTGATGTTTTCATTAAGGAATTTCAATTTTGCCTGGTCTCCACCCGGGTATTGAGGCTGTTCTTCGACAACAGTAAATATCTCAGCCTTGCTTAGCTCCATTGGATATTCATTGGGAATTGGGTTATCCAGAACTATTCCTTCACTATCTGATTTATCTGAAGTTGAATCAATTTTTTCTTCTTTATTCTGCTGAGATTGATTCCTTGAAATGTTAGTCTTTTCCTGCAAGATTTTTATCATTTTTCTTTGCTCTTCAATTGGGATTGGCTTTATGAATGTATCCTGAACAGGTTGCGGCAGGTGGATTATTGGAGGTGATTCTTTAAGAACAGGTTTTTCCGGATTCTTTTTCAAAAACAAGAAATAAAGGCAAATAAGAATAATCAGAGTAATAAAGGGAAACGTCCAATAGAAAAGCTTAAAACCTGATGACACAGAACTCTTAGGATGATTAAAATCTGTTTTTTCAATCTGTATTTTGACCTTCTTATCTAATCCGATCAAAGTGTTTTCAAGCGCTTCCGGTGAGTTATGAACAAGAAATTCCCCCAACCCTTCAAAGGCTTCCCTGCAGAATTCACAACCAATCATGTGCTCATCAGCAGCTTCGGCCTGTTCCGCACTCAGTTCTTTACGCAAATAGCGCATCATCTCATCTTTCGATAAACAACCTCTGCTAATCATGGCCCAAAATGTTCTTTAGATTCCGTTTTCCGTTCTGAATATAACTTTTCACTGCATTCATATTAAATCCGGTTAATTCAGCGATTTCCGCATAGGATTTCCCGTCTATGTAAAAAAGCTCGATGCACATTTTTTGTTCATTACCGAGTTTGCCAACAGCAATTCTGAGTTCCGAAAGGATCTCTTCTTTTTCATTCTGCTCAGATTGATGCTCCGGTTCAGGAATTTCCATAATCTCATCCTTCAATTCAAGAAACCGTTGCTGAACCGCCCTGGTTTCAGCCTGTTCATGACGGATCGCCATCAGGCAATGATTTTTAGTGACAATGAAAAGCCAGTTTCTGAAACTTTTCATCTCTTGTTTAGGAGGATCGATCAGGATTTTTTCAATGATCTGCATTACCGCATCTTTCGACTTTTCTTCATCCTTCAGGTACTTAAAGCAGACACCAAAGATCAGATGGGTGTATCTTGAAAACACCTCTTCTGCAAGACGGGAATCTCTCTTCTTACCATATATCCGGATCAGGACCTCATCGGAAAGTTTTAAATTGACATTTTTTCTGAAAAATGAAAACATCAGTAACAGGTAAAAATCTTTGTGAAATTATAAAACTTTTATGGAAATCGAGATGTTGATGCATCATATAGTCAAAATCCATAATTATGAAAGCTATCGTATGTTGTATTACCGTGATGATTCTGGTCACTGGTTTTTCCTGTAAAAATATGACTGAATCGAAGTCCAATGGAAAATCAAACCTGATCGTTACTGCTAAAACTACTGCAAATGTTACATCTTCGTCAAATCTTTTAAAACAAAAACCAGTGCCATCAGAATTCATACAGGCTGGTTCGGATTCTCAGAATTCAATACTGAAAGATTCTGCAATAAGAAATACATTAACTGTTATTTCTTCAATTGCAACAAAAGATAACCAGCTGGGAAAACCATTCCAGGAGATCCGGTTTCTGAACAAAAAGGATACATTGATTAAATTACAGGAGGGGACATCAATTCGTTTCCCGGCTTGTGCTTTTGTTTATGAAGATGACGGGACACCAGTTCAAGGATTAATAACCTTTCTGGCAAAAGAGTTTTATAAAATTTCTGATATCATCCTTGCTGGAATT
>Ga0247841_10009084_pt1 | contig 14026 bp, 10 predicted proteins | sample LaCruzMarch2015__2_FD_192410 | JGI IMG/M metagenome (GOLD analysis project Ga0247841, IMG submission 192410) | Freshwater microbial communities from meromictic Lake La Cruz, Castile-La Mancha, Spain - LaCruzMarch2015_18m | ecosystem: Environmental > Aquatic > Freshwater > Lake | place: Spain...
TATTGACGAGATGATAAAAGTCATCAGCCAGGCAGGATACTTGGTGGAGAAAGATTTGAAGGAGGGATGCGGTTGAACCGCAGCATCTTGTTTTTTTAAGTTTTTCATGTGGAGACACAGAGCGCACGGAGGACGCACAGAGACTTTTTGGTAAGTCTTCGGGGCAGTCTCAGCCTTGCCGGTCCTTGAGGGGCCGCGGGACGGGCGGGCCGAAATCACGGGTTCACGCGAAGGCGCGAAGCCGTGAAGAACCGACGAGAAGGACAAATCTTGCGAACCCTTTTGATTTTTGCCTCAACCGATGACGCATGGGCGCTCGCCCTCCCGGCCTGGCAGTCCCGGAAGTGGCGGGCCCGGTAGCCCGGCAGCAGTCGCTCGCTCACGGGCGCGGGAGCACACGGGCGGGAACGCAGGAAGGACAACCAGTAATATGATAGGAAAAGCCAAATACAAAAAGAGATGAAATGTATTCGATGAAGCGGCTCACTGCATATGTCTCAGGCAAAGTCCAAAGGGTAGGCTATAGGGCTAGGGTTATCCAGTTAGCCAATGGCTTGGGAATAAAAGGGATAATCGAGAACCTGAGCGATGGAAGAGTTCGAATCATTGCAGAGGGCGATGAAGAAAAGATAAAATTATTCGAGGGATCTATAGACATAAAGAACACCTTCATCCAAGTCACTTCTATTGAAAAAATATATTCACAGCCTTATGGCGAATTTGGCAGCTTTTATAAACTTGTCGGAACGGGGGAGACCGACTCTCGCCTGGATGAAGGAATTGGCGTACTGAAAGACATGAGAAATCTGCTTATTTCAATTTGTGACAAGCAGGACCAAATGCTCGGCAAACAGGACGAAACCCTTTTCGAGATCAAGGATATGAACAGCAGCCTGAACGATAAAATGGAAAAGGTTCTGGACAAGAGCGACATTATTGAATTGAAGGACGATGTGTCTGAGATAAAGTCTGCTCTGAGGGCGAAGGGCATAATTTAACTTCATTTCGATTTTAACTTTATTGAGTGCTTTCGGCTTCTCTTGAGTCTTCGGCCTGCTCTTCCGTTTGTAGCTGCGCTCGCCCTCCCGGCCCAGCAGCCCCGGAAGTGGCGGGCCCGGTGCCCGGCAAGCGATCGTGCGAGGGGGCAGGGAGCCGGTCGGGCCTAAGAGCCGGATGTGCCTGTCTCCGGAATGGGCAGCTTTTTTGGGGGCTGGATTTTGGAGGCGATGACGATTCGCTAGTATAATTAGCAGAAAATTATAACCGAACGGTTACGGGCCAACCACAAAGCGCACAAAGGACGCACAAAGAGTTTAGCTGAGGTCTCCAGCATCGCTATCTTTGCGAATCGTGGGCTAGCCTCGCCCGGCTTCCTGCTGTCGCTCGTGGCCGCCGCCCGTGGGCCGGGCCTGGGCTGCGCTATCGCTTGGGCTGGCTTGCCCGGCAGGCGATCGTGTCCAGTGGCAGGGGGCCGGTCGGGCCGAAATCACGGGTTCACGCGAAGGCGCGAAGCCGCGAAGAACCGACGAGAGAAGGACAATTCTTGCCACACCCTTTTAACCGATGACGCACGGGCGCTCGCCCTCCCGGCCCGATAGCCCTGTGGGTGGCGGCCAGGCGGGCCCGGAGCCCGGCAAGCGATCGTGCGAGGGGGCAGGAGGCCCGGTCGAGCCGGAGGGTCAGGTGGAGCTGGCCTCCGGAATGGGCAGCTTTTTTGGGGGCTGGATTTTGGAGGCGATGACGATTCGCTAGTATAATTAGCAGAAAATTATAACCGAACGGTTACGGGCCAACCACAAAGCGCACAATGGACGCACAAAGAGTTTAGCTGAGGTCTCCAGCATCGCTATCTTTGCGAATCGTGGGCTAGCCTCGCCCGGCTTCCTGCTGTCGCTCGTGGCCGCCGCCCGTGGGCCGGGCCTGGGCTGCGCTATCGCTTGGGCTGGCTTGCCCGGCAGGCGATCGTGTCCAGTGGCAGGGGGCCGGTCGGGCCGAAATCACGGGTTCACGCGAAGGCGCGAAGCCGCGAAGAACCGACGAGAGAAGGACAATTCTTGCCACACCCTTTTAACCGATGACGCACGGGCGCTCGCCCTCCCGGCCCGGTAGCCCTGTGGGTGGCGGCCAGGCGGGCCCAGAGCCCGGCAGCGGCCACTCGCTCACGGGCGCAGAAGCCACGCGGGCGGGGGAGCGGCGGTCGTCCAGAATCCAAAACCGAAATCATCCTTGCCGATAAATATTAAAAGCTTGGGTATCCTATATTTGATTGAGAAAAATGACAACCCTCGCTAGTTTCGTTGAGCAATTGCCTCCCGATATTCAAAAAGAAGTTAGGAGCTATGCAGAATTTTTGCTGGAGAAAAGATCCAAAAAGAAGCAAAATGTGCCGGCTTTTGACTGGGAAGGAGCTCTTGCGGATATGGGAGAGCAGTATTCCTCAGTGGAACTCCAACATGAGATTGGAAAGATGCGAGGAGCATGATGTATCTCCTGGACACGAACATATTTCTGGAAATCTTGCTGCAAAGAGAAAAGAGCAAGGCCGCCAAGCATCTGTTTATCGCAAATCCCTCCACCGATCTTTTTATAACGGATTTCTCACTTCATTCCATAGGTGTTTTCCTTTTCCAAAGAAATAAACATGAAACCTACGTCAGCTTTGTGAAGGACGTAATAATAAAGACCGGAATAACTGTGATCGGGTTAGATCCGGAAGAGGTTCTCGCTCTGGCAGAAGTCTCGAAAAGGTTCCGTTTGGATTTTGATGATTCCTACCAATACGCCGTCGCACAGAAGTACGGCCTGCAGATAATGAGCTTCGATGCAGATTTTGACCGCACGGAAAAAGGACGCAAGATACCAGAGTTAAAATAAAAGTCTAATCCTGGCGCCATTTTAGACTCTTCCTGTCTTGGGTGAGCCTGCGGGCGCTCGCCCTCCCGTCCCGGCAGTCCTGTGGGTGGCGGCCAGGCGGGCCCGGGAGCCCGGCAGGCGATCGTGTCCGGGGGGCAGGGGGCCGGTCGAGCCGGAGGGTCAGGTGGAGCTGGCCTCCGGGGAGGGCAGTTTTCCGGGGGCTGGATTTTGGAGGCGATGACGATTCGCTAGTATTATTAGCAGAAAATTATAACATAACGGTCACGGGCCAACCACAAAGCGCACAAAGCTCACAAAGGACGCACAAAGAGTTTAGCTGAGGTCTCCAGCATCGCTATCTTTGCGAACCGTAGGCTAGCCTCGCCCGGCTTCTTGCTGTCGCTCGTGGCCGCCGCCCGTGGGCCGGGCCTGGGCTGCGCTATCGCTTGGGCTGGCTTGCCCGGCAGGCGATCGTGTCCGGGGGGCAGGGGGCCGGTCGAGCCGGAGGGTCAGGTGGAGCTGGCCTCCGGCAAAGGTAGTTTTCCGGGAGCTGGATTTTAGGAAAGCGATGTCTTCGGTTTGCTATTAATATTAGCCAATAATTATAACATAACAGCTAACGATCCCACCACCGCAGGCACAGAGCGCACAGAGACTTTTTGGCAAGTCTTCGGGGTAATCTCGGGCTTGCCGGTCCTTGCGGGGCAGCGGGCCTGTCGGGCCGAAATCACGGGTTCACTCGAAGCCGCGAAGTTCCGATGAGAGAATGATAATTCCTGCCACGCCTTATTGATTTCCGCCTTGACCGATGACGCATGGGCGCTCGCCCTCCCGGCCCGGCAGCCCTGTGGGTGGCGGCCAGGCGGGCCCGGTAGCCCGGCAAGCGATCGTGTCCGGGGGGCAGGGGGCCGGTCTGGCCTGAGGACCAGGTGGAGCTGGCCTCCGGCAAAGGGAGTTTTCCGGGAGCTGGATTTTGGGAAGCAATGTCTTCGGTTTGCTATTAATATTAGCTGATATTTATAACCTAGCCACTACGGGCCACCACAGAGTCACAGAGCGCACAGAGGACGCACAGAGACTTTTTGGTAAGTCTTCGGGGCAGTCTCGGGCTGGTCGGTCGGGCTGAAATCACGGGTTCACGCGAAGGCGCGAAGCCGCGAAGAACCGACGAGAGAATGATAATTCTTGCCACGCCTTATTGATTTCCGCCTTGACCGATGACGCATGTGCACTCGCCCTCCCGGTCTGGCAGCCCTGTAGGTAGCGGCCAGGCGGGCCTGGAGCCCGGCTGCCGCCGTCGCCGCTCACGGGCGCGGGAGCACGCTCGGGCGGGTGGCGAGAGGCAAAGCTGAAACTAAAGCGGCTCTTAGCTATTTCCAGTGGCTAACCTCAGGTTACTATGGTTTTCCAGTTGTTGGTTCGTCGCTCTGTGCGTACTCTGTGAACTCTGTGTCTCTGTGGTAGAAAACGTCGTTAGCCACTGGTTATAATCAACGGTTTACGTACTACCACCACAGAGTCACAGAGCGCAAAGAGACTTTTTGGTAAGTCTTCGGGGCAGTTTCAGGCTGGCCGGTACTTGAGGGGCCGCGGGCCGGTCGGGCCGAAATCACGGGTTCACGCGAAGGCGCGAAGCCGCGAAGCCGCGAAGTCTCGATGAGATTAGGAAAATTCTTGCCACACCCATTTAATTGATGACGGATGAGAGCAACTGCAAGCACTCCCGACTTGGGTCGGCCAGCGATCGCTCGCCCTCCCGGCCTGGCAGCCCTGTGGGTAGCGGCCAGGCGGGCCTGGGAGCCCGGTAGCCTCGCTCGCTCACGGGCGCGGGAGCACGCGGGCGGGGACGCGGCGGTCGGCCCGGCCCATGTTGTGCCATTGAGCCCAGGTGGCCGGGGATACCGGCGGCCTGATGGAGGCCCTTGGGATTGATCGTGCCAATGTCTCGGGAGGAAGTAGGGAAGGCATGATTGCCCGGCAAAATGGCATTGGATCAAACCAAGAAGTATTTCTTCCACAGGCTGGACCTTTTCGCTCATAACTACTTATGGTAAACAGGAGCCACCTGCAATCCGCAAGAATTCATTGATGTCCATCCGAACACGATGACGTGTAAGATTAAGGCCGGTCTTTCCAGGCACGCTTGATGTCCACGAGGCCAGCTTGAGTCCTTCAGGGCTTTCATGTCGATTGTAACGGAATTCCTGGTTGGAAGCTGGCTTTGCAGGATGGAGATCGATGCATCGCATCATTCTTCAATATGGCGATAACTGATTCTAGTAAGATCGATCATAAACTTTTTCATTTAGGTAGGATAAACTATCTTTTCAGTTGTATGACTTCGATAGATTCAGTGCTACCAAATTGTCCCAAGGGCTTTTCGGAGATATGCAATGCATCTCTACATCCCATTTCTTCTCTAGAATTAGGAGGTATAGACCCCTTTTTAAAATGGCCAGGAGGCAAGCGCTGGATAGCAAGAGAATTAGCTCGATATATAGTGTCTAGACTCAAGAGCCACTATTATGAGCCCTTTCTTGGAGGTGGCGCAGTTTTTTTTGCGCTGCAGCCTAAAAAAGCTACTCTTTCTGATATAAACGCAGAGTTGATAAATGTATATAAACAAGTACAAAAAAATTCCGAAGAGCTAATTGCGGGTATAATGTGTTTGCCAGTTAGCAAAGAAAAATATGATTTCATTAGAAATGAAGAACTAAAAGATCCACTTGAGAGTGCAATAAGATTTTTATATTTAAACAGGACCGCATTTGGGGGAATCTACCGTCTTAACTCAAAAGGGAAATTTAATGTTCCATATGGCGGCGGTAAACGCACGCCAGAGATTTTATGGAAAAACGGGCTAATTGAAAACGCTTCTGATGCATTGAAGGGCATAAGATTAGTTTCCTCAGATTTCGAAAGAATAATTGATAAAGCTAAGCCGGGCGATGTAATTTATTGTGATCCTACGTATACAGTGGCACACGAGAACGGTAGTTTTATAAGATACAATGAGCGAAACTTTTCCTGGAACGACCAGAAACGCCTAGCAAAAGCCGCTATCAGAGCTTACGAACGTGGTTCCGTGGTTATTGTAAGTAATGCAAGTTGTTCGAGTCTCTCTGAGTTATATAAACCATTTCAACCTAGACGACTTGCTAGAAAGAGCCTTATATGTCCAAATTCCAATTCTCGCCGCGAAATAAGTGAATATTTATTTATATTAGATCCCGAAATGCTTTAAAATATAATCTAAGCAGTACTTATCATGATTTCTAAGGTATTATTAAAATCAAAAAGCAAAACGACCAATTGGTTTAATAATCAGAAAGTACAAACGTTATTTTAAACGGAGGTATAAGCCATCCATGAAGCTTTGAGATTATTGATCCGATTTCAATAATATATAAAATTATTGGAACGATTTAAATGAGAATACTCTGCTTGGTGCAAGGTCAATATGATCCGAATCAAGTAACTAAATACAAAGTCAAGATGGCAAATAAAGAAAATTATTCAGGAATTATAATATAAAGATGATCATCCTGCTGTAATATTAGGATATTATATATAGCAAATGGAGGATTATACGTCGAATATAGAATTAATTCATATAGGCGATATTCATTTCAAATATATTGATAAAAATTATAACCATACGCTCATTAGGGATAGTTCATTCCCCCCAAAGTTACTAAGAGCACTTTCTTCAAAGGGCTGTGAGTCTATAATATATAATCTTTCAGAAGAAATGCGTGCGAATCCATTGGCAATTTTGGTATCTGGTGATTTATGTGTGAGCGGGGATGTAGATGATTTTAAAAATTGCCTTGAATTCCTTAAACTAAGAATTCCCCCAAATTTCTTTTCCTCTGATCCTTTTCAAAAGATATTTCTTGTTCCAGGGAATCATGATATTGATAGGAAAGAATACTCTGAAGATTCAATTTTGCCAAAATTTCAACCCATGGTAAATGCTCTCAAAGAAAGAGATTTCCCTGAGATGCCATTAGATGCAATTGAGGCCAAAGAGATTTGCGGGGAGAAATCGGGCAAGGCCTTAATAATCGCTATAAATTCCTGTTATGGTTGTGGAGAAAGAAGACTTTATCCTAAGGAGATCCGAGAGGCAATTGGGAAGTTTCTAGATGCTGATCCTTATAGTAAGGATTTCGAAGATCTAGATACTCCTATGTTTAATACGGAGAATATTGATTCATTGGCCAATTGTATCCGCAACTCTAATATCAACTGTGTCCCCATAATTCTATCCCATCACAACCTACTCACACAGAATGTGCTGAAAGTAGAATTATACGCAGAGCTAATAAATAGTGGATATATGCGAGATGTACTGATTAGTCTAAACAGGCCAATCCTATATCTTCATGGTCATCTCCATAATGATCCCGTAGAGATAATTTCTTCACCATATTATAAATATTCAAAAATAATATGTATCTCTGCACCACTGTTATTTCCCAATACAAGGTACAAAAGCAGAAATTTTGGTTTCAATAAAATAAAAATATTTTATAGCAATGATCTGACACCCATTGGATGCGAAATAATAAATAATAAGTTCGCAGATCTATCGCCCGAAAAAAGAATAGTACGAGTAAGATTCTGGGATCTTCCTCATACAATGGCACTTATGACGGATCAAGAAAAGGATCTTCTTAAATTAATGGATAGGGAAATGTATCTTGGCGATCTAAAACAAATTAGCGATAAAAAAGTTGGGAGGATTTCTTCCTTGGAGGAAATAGAAAAGTTGGTGGAGGAGCTCGATTGGCTAGGGTTAGTCGAATATAGAAAAGAAAGTGAGACCAACCCATTAGGGATGAGAAAAGTATGTAGGGTGGTCCAATGACACCTCGTTCTCCGTTTCAGTACAATCGTTGGGAAACCGATGACGATCATATAATTTGGCTCCCTGAAGATTTTCATGAGTGGGAAAGAAAACCGCACGTCTATTTTACAGGCTTGAGAGGCTCCGGAAAAACAACGTTACTGCGAGCTTTCGAATGGAGTGAAAGATTAACTAACAAATCACTTAGAGAGCAATTGGGATCCGATCCTTTTGCAAATCGTTATATTGGTGTGTATCTAAATACTCCCAGTTACATAACGCGTCAATTTAGTGATTGGCCTCTACGCAGAGAAAATATGGATAATTCTCAATGGGAAGAAGAAAAGGCAAGGCTATATTCGCTATATTTAGAATATCAGATTCTTCAATTATTCGTAGAAGCGATCCAAGGGCTAAGAATAAGTCGAATTCTCAAATTTTCCATAGAGGATGAAAATGAGGCAATCAAGAAGATTTTAAGCGAGAGACCAGAAATCGATATATTTCTTCAAAATAGAACTACTGATCCTGGATTGAATGATATAAGGCTCTGTTTTAAATTCATGCATGAGAATATTCGTTCTTGCGTCATAAAAAAGAAAGAACTTGTGCCAGATAAGGGATATCCAACTCTGCAAATGGGCAAAATGCTTGAGGAAATAACTGAGTGTTTGCTCCGTTTGTGCTCACGAGATGAGGACATAAAAAGTGAGGATGAAAGCCAAATCTCACAAACATGGCTTCTTAAGGTTTGCATCGATCAGACAGAAAGCATAGATCTCTACCAATTAAAGGCTATCAATACAATGGTCGCGGGCCTCGATAAAGGGGTCGTATCTTTTATTATTGCATCTTTGAACGATGATAATAACATTAGTGATAATTTTATACCACACCACCCACTTACATATGCAGATCGTATGCATGTTTCTCTTGAGGATGTATATGGGACTCCTAGCAATTTTTTTAATTTTATAGCATCAGTAACTAATCTTCGTTTCAAAAAGTATACAGGAAATGATGCTATTTCTGTTGATCTTAGGAATCTCCTAGGAGATTGGAATCTGAATGCTTTGCTGTATAATATTTCCATCAAAAAATCGGAAAAGGAAAAAGTTAGAGCCTTTATTGAAAGGTCAAAAGAAAACCAAGGAAAAGATTTTTTTAAAAATAATAGAATTTTGCTAGTCCGACAACACCAAGAAGCGGCCCAAGAAAGTCCTCACAAGCTATTTGAAGATAAAGACAATTTAGACACGTATTTGCCGGAGGAAGGTATCGGATTGGATGTTCCGCCACTTTATCAAACATATCTAATTGAGAAGTTAAAAATCAATATTCCTCAAAAGGAGGCGGAGAAATATAAAATTCGACCGCTAAAAAGCACAGAATTTAGAAAAAAAATGGTCGCTGCTATGTTATGTTTATGTAAGGAATATGGCATTACTGTCCCATATGCAGGCATAAGAATGGTTATTAGCATGAGCGATAGGAGCATTCGAGATTTTTTATTGATAATGCACGAAATTTACATGGAAGAAAATATTTCGGCAGATATATTTGCAGGAAAGCGAATAAATCCCTCGAAGCAACATAAAGCTATTTTAAAGGCAAGTGGAGTTCGGTATGAAAGAATTGGTAAGGAGGCAGAAGCAAGAACTAGAGAAATTACTAGGCTTGTTAACTCATTAGGCAAAGTCACTGCAGAGATTCAGTCTGCTTATAGCGATCCAGCTTCTTTAAGGGCTGTGGAAAGAGGCATATTTGATATTGATCTATCAGGTTTATCCATGGATGAGCGCGATGATTTGAAAGAGATTATAAAGTTGGCTAGTGATTGCCACAGTATTAAGATAGTAGACAGATCAATAGACAGATCGATCGATAGAATTTCAATTCGCCTACATAAATTGCTTGCACCCAAATTCGTATTCTCTTATAGAGGTGCTTATTATTATGTTGCAATAAATGGCAAGATCTTACTCAATCTTTGCAAGGAAAGAGACGAGGCAGTTGCGGAAAAAATTATTGATCATATTATACATAGAATCGTAAAAGATGATATATCTAAAATTGATAGTACTATGACACTGGATAGGTGGTCAACACGATAAAAAGTGAATGCCTAGAGAAATATATTCTAGGAAAGTCTTTTCAGATATCGAGGGATGGCGGAATAGCTGGAGATTTCGATCTATTTATTTTTTGTTGTGGCTGGGAGAGTAGATGCACAGAAATAATAAATCATGATCAAGAAGAACTCCAATTTGCCTCTGCTGCCATAATATCTTTCAAACTAGGAGACGATTTAGGCTTTAACAATGACTATATGGAACTTTTAACTTCTTTTTCGAAAAGAAAAACAAACAAGCTGATCTTTTTGGAACATGAACCTACCGAATTGGATGCCATAATACATGACATTGATAAAATGATCGCTGGCTTAGCAGATGAACTCGGAAGACCTATATATATAGGATTTGATATAACAAGTTGCCCTCGATTTGTATTTTTATACCTTTTGGGGTATTGCCTTAGAACTGGCTTAGCAAAGGATATATCCTTTTTTTATTCAGAGGGCATTTATGAGTCTGGTCCCAAGGAATATGTACATACAAAGGGATCCTGGAAAATAATAGAAATACCTGGACTCGAAGCTCGAGAGTACATATTAAATAAAAAGCTGTTCGTCGTTTCTGCAGGGTGGGAAGGTAATCGCTATCGAAGTGTAGTCGCAAAATATGAACCAGACCACTTGGGAATTTTATTACCGGATCCAGGATTTACTTCTGATTATACGTACACGAGCAGAGAAGAATGTAAGCCTTTGATAGAAGAATATAATCTAGGACTCGATGCAATTGTCTCTGCACCAGCAGGAGATGCTATTGCCGCATGGCAAGTGCTTAAGGTACCATCGTTGAATATAGATGATCATCATATAGCCTATCTCACTTTTGGGCCAAAGCCTCATTCTCTCGCTATGGGCATCCGTGGTTTCTTATATGATGAAATATCAGTAATATACCGTATCCCTGAGGAATATACCAAAATAGAAGTGAAGCCTAATGGGATATTTTGGAGATACGATATAAAAAACTTATTATTCATATAGAATCCTGCGGTCTCCTTCTTATTTATGAGTAAAGAGGATCGAGTGCCCGCCCTTCCACTTGGCCCACTCTGGCTCACGCATCTGCACGTTCCACGCAGATCTCCGTGATAATTCTCGTATCGGTGACCTCGTCAACTCCTCCTGCACCTGGTCGCCGATCTGACATATCTCACTATCTTCCACCTCAATCTCGCCCCCACCTCCCAGCACTTTCACCCTATTCTCCCCGCCCGGATCGATAAATTCATAATGCACCACGTATGGATATTACATAGCTAACCAGAGGTGTACCTGAATTGAAGATAATCGGTCTTTCCGATCCACAAGTGCAGACCAGTCTGCGCGCCGCCGGCATCGGCATGTCCGTCCCGGAAGCGCGCACCATTGCCGGGGTGCTGGGCCGCGACCCCACCCTCACCGAATTATTCTGCTATGATGCCATGTGGTCCGAGCATTGCTCCTACAAGAGCTCTCGCGCCACCCTCAAAGAATTCCTTCCTACCGACGGCCCCAATGTGGTTATGGGCCCTGTGGAAGACTCCGGAATTGTGGCCATCGACGACAAGTGGTGCGTCGTCATCTCCCACGAGAGCCACAACCACCCCAGCCAGATCTTGCCCAACGAAGGCGCAGCTACCGGCATTGGCGGCATCGTCCGCGATGTCAACTGCATGGGTGCCACCGTTGTGGCTACCGCCGATCCCCTGCGCTTTGGCAATCCCTACGGCCCCAAGGCCAACAAGGTGCGCTGGGTGGCAGAAGGCGTGGTGGACGGAATCTGGCAGTACGGCAATGCTCTCGGCGTTCCCAACATGGGCGGAGACATCGTCTTCAATGACAGCTTCGACGACAACTGCCTGGTCAACGTCGTTTCTATCGGCATCGTGCGGCGCGACCAGATCATCCGCTCGCGGGCGCCGCCGTTGGCCGGCGAGAAAGGCTACGACGTAATTTTAATCGGCAAGCCCACCGACGCATCGGGGCTCGGCGGCGTCACCTTCGCCTCTGGGGCGCTACGCGCGGAGGACGAGGAGACCAACCGCGGCGCTGTGCAGATTCCCGATCCCTTCTTGAAGAACGTGCTCTTCAAGGCCAACGACGATCTCTTCCGGCTGGTCCGTGAGTCGGGCATCGAGATCGGCTTCAAGGACCTGGGCGGCGGCGGCTTTACCTGCGCCACATCTGAGATGGGCTCGGCTGGAGGTTTCGGCATGGAGATCAACCTGGACGACATGCACAAAGCTGGAGACTTCCCCGCCGAGGTGCTCAGCATCGCCGAGACCCAGGAGCGCTTCCTCATCGTCTCGCCCCCGGAGCTACGCGAGAAGATTCTCAAGATCTACAACGAGGACTGGGATCTGCCCAATGTCTACGAAGGCGCTCGCGCCAGCGTTGTCGGAAAGATCAACACCGGTGACCGATTTACGGTCACGCACAAAGGCGAGATGGTCTGCGATGTGCCCATCCAGCATTTGACGGAAGGCATCCGCTACAATCGTCTGGAATTGCCGCGCACCATAAAAGTGGCCGAGCCGGATGTGGCTGAGCCGGCTGACTACAATCAGGTCCTTCTCCAGATTCTGCGGTCGCCCAACATCGCCTCCCGAGAGCACGTCTACCGCTACTACGATACCGAGGTCATGGGCAACGCCGTGATCCGGCCGGGCGAGGCGGACGCCGGACTGATTGCACCGGTGCGGGGGGAAAAGTTCGGCATTGCCCTGGCCGTGGACAGCAATCCCTTCTACGGGCGCATCAGCCCTTACTGGGGCGGAGCAACGGCCGTTGCCGAAGCCATGCGAAATGTGGCCGCAGTCGGCGCTGTTCCCTCCACTCTGACCGACTGCCTCAACTACGGCAACCCGGAAAAGCCGGAGGCATTCTGGGAATTCCGGGAAGGCGTGAAGGGCCTGGCCGAGTCCTGCAAAAAACTGTACCTCAAGGGCTACGAAGCCCAGCAGCAGGCTGTTCCCATCGTCTCCGGGAACGTCAGCTTCTACAACGAATCGCCCCAGGGATCAGTGGACCCCTCGCCCGTGGTGGCCTGCGTGGGCATCATGAAGGACTTTTCCAAAGCCATCACCATGGATCTCAAGACCGCCGGCGACAAACTCTTCCTCATTGGCCCCCGGTTTGATGAGCTGGGCGGTTCCGAGTACTACCGAACCATATTTGGAGAGACGGGCGCCAATGTGCCCATCGTTCGCTTCGACCTGGAGAGGAATATGATCTACGCCGTAATCGACGCCATCGAGGAGGGCCTGCTGGCCGCAGCCCACGATATCTCCAACGGCGGCCTGGCGGCAAGCGTTTGCGAGATGGCCCTCACCCGGCCGGCCCGCTTCGGAGTGGAGCTGGACCTGGACCAGGTGAAGGGCGACATCGGCATGAGGACGGATAAGCTGCTGTTCTCTGAATCCTCCGGCTTTGTCCTGGAGGCAAAAGCGGGTAGCGAGGCCCGGCTGGTGGAGCTTCTCAATAGCTACAGCCTGGAGCCGATGCAGATCGGCATGATTACAAGCAAGAGGCGGATTGTGATGAAAAGAGCAGGCGAGTCTGTGGCCGATCTGGAACTGGATGGGGCGAGGAATGCCTGGACGACGGGCCTGGTGGAGGCTATGAGATGAAGATAGCGGTTTTGCAGTTTCCCGGTACGAACTGTGAGTTCGAGACCCTGGTGGCCGTAAAAACAGTGGGCATGCAGGGCGAGATCTTTCGCTGGAACCGGCCTGCAGGCGAGCTTTCTGGTTTTAACGGATTTGTCATACCTGGAGGCTTCTCTTATCAGGACCGGCTTCGAGCCGGAGTTATAGCCTCCAAAGAGCCGGTCATGAGCGCCTTGAAGGAAGAGGCTGGTAAGGGCAAGCCCATCATCGGCATCTGCAATGGATTTCAGATTCTGGTGGAGACGGGTCTTCTTCCAGGCAGTGCTAATGGTTGCGATAAAGACAGCAAAGAGAGCAGCGCAAAGGGCTGTGCAAAGGTGGACATGGCCCTGGCCCAAAACGTGATGGTCTCCCAGGGAAAGATTGTGCGACGGGGCTACTACTGCGATTGGGTCAACCTTCGGCATGAAGCGCCTTCCAAAAGGTGCAGCGGCTCTTTTGCCATCGAGAGAGGAGCACTGCTCAAGATCCCCATCGCCCACGGCGAAGGAAATCTGGTCACTACCACCCCTGGGCTCATGAAAAAGCTTAACGACGAGG
>Ga0247841_10009085_pt1 | contig 14026 bp, 17 predicted proteins | sample LaCruzMarch2015__2_FD_192410 | JGI IMG/M metagenome (GOLD analysis project Ga0247841, IMG submission 192410) | Freshwater microbial communities from meromictic Lake La Cruz, Castile-La Mancha, Spain - LaCruzMarch2015_18m | ecosystem: Environmental > Aquatic > Freshwater > Lake | place: Spain...
GGACAAAACAATAAGAAATTTCAGCATTCCTGCTCAGAAAGATATTGGAGGAGTAATCTTGCAATTGGATTCTGTTGCAATCGCAGTAAATCTTACCCGTTTAAATACAGCCAAAGGCAGGTCGGCAAAGCCGAATTTAACCGGGCAAGAATTTGTAAATAAAAAAGTAAATGTAACTTTAAACAAAAAAGAAAGATTACTTTTAACCGGGCCAAATGGAATTGGTAAAACTACGCTTTTAGAAAAACTGGCTTCGGGTCACGCAAAAGGGGAGCACATTAAGGCCGGAGTGAAAATTGGATATTACAGACAAGATTTTTCAACACTGGATTTTAACGCAACCGTATATCAAACGCTTTCAAAAGCCATGGGCGAAGACGGCACAGAACAGGGGTTAAGGGCCCACGCAGCAGGGTTTCTTTTGGATGCAGAAACGCTAAAAGCTAAAATTGGGTCGCTCTCTGAGGGGCAAAAAGGATTAGTTGCTTTTGCCGCAATATCACTGGAAAAACCTGGTTTGCTTATTTTGGACGAGCCTACAAATCACATTAATTTTAGACATATACCGGTGATAGCAAAAGCGATTAACGATTTCGATGGGGCAATGATATTAGTAAGCCACGCACAAGATTTTGTTGAGAAAATAAGAGTGGATTTAACACTGGACCTTGGGTTATTAAGCGGAAAATAAAATTTTGCATATAAAGAACATAGGGTGTAAATTTGATGTTAAGTTGCCTTTTAGGCGATTTTGTTTGACATCTTTGTTATTTTAATGTATAATAGACTTATGGCCTTAGTAAATAAAAGTGGGCCATCTATTTTTTTATGATACAAACACAAACAGAAAAACCCCTATCAGATGAGGCCGAAATGACTTTTGGCGGTCTTGGAATAGCTCCAAAACTTCTTGATGTAATTTCGAGGTTAGGATTTAAAAATCCAACTTCTATACAGCATAAAGCAATCCCCGTGGCTATCGAAGGAAAGGACATCATTGGCATAGCCCAAACAGGCACAGGTAAAACCTTGGCCTTTGGTATACCTTTGGTTCAACAAATTTTGAAGACCGGCACGGGAAAGGGAATTATTATTTTGCCCACCCGCGAATTGGCTTTACAGGTAAATGAAACTATACAAAAAATCGGCAGGGGATTTGGTATAAGAACGGCAGTATTGATTGGAGGAGCTCCTATCCGCAATCAAATAAGAGAAATAAGTTATAATCCCCACGTTATTATAGGAACTCCGGGAAGAATTAATGATCATATCCAACAAAGAATTTTAAGCCTGCATGATGTTACAATTTTAGTTTTAGATGAAGCTGACAGAATGCTTGATATGGGTTTTGCCCCCCAAATAATGAAAATATTGCAGGTAATTCCAAAGAACCGGCAGACAATGCTTTTTTCAGCAACAATGCCCGATGGTATTGTAAGGATTGCCAGCCACCACATGAAACTTCCTGTTAGAGTAGAAATAGCCAGATCCGGAACTACTGCAAAAAATATTGAGCACGAATTATTTGTCGTCAGAAAAGACCAAAAACTTCCGTTATTAAAAAAGCTGTTGGGAGAGTACAAAGGAAGCGTTTTAATCTTTTTAAGAGTTAAACACAGCGCAAGAAAAATTTGCAGTAGTTTGCATGATATCGGAATTTCTGCTGCAGAAATTCATTCAAACAGATCTCTAAACCAAAGGAAAGAAGCATTGGAAGGATTTAAACTCGGCAGATACAGGGTGCTTGCGGCAACTGATATTGCCTCTCGTGGTATAGACGTAAAGGGCATTGAATTGGTTATTAATTTTGACCTGCCTGAAAACCCGGAAGACTATGTGCACAGAATCGGAAGAACAGGAAGGGCAGGAATGTCAGGCAGAGCTATCTCTTTTGCCATGCCCGATCAGGGGTCTAAAGTCAGAGAAATTGAAATGCTGACCAGAATTAATTTACCAATTTCAGATATGCCGGACATCTCGGCTCATTTAGGCAAGTCGTCCGGCGGTGCCAGTGGTTTTAGCAGGGATAATTATTCTTCACATAGAAACAGGCCCGCTCGTCCAGCCGGGCGCTCAGGCCGTTTTGGTTATGCTAAAAGAAAATACTAAATTTGACGTCGCCGTTATTGGGGCAGGCCCTGCCGGAATAATGGCAGCAGGAAAGGCGGCAAGCCTTGGTCTGAAGGTTGTTTTGGTTGAAAAGAACCATAAGATTGGCAAAAAATTACTTTTAACCGGGAACGGAAGATGCAACCTTACCAATGCAGAATTTGATTTAAAAGAGCTTGTAAAAAATTATAACAACGGGGAATTTTTATTCCACGTTTTTTCTGTTTTTGGGCCCAAGGAAACGATTAGTTTTTTTGAGAAATTGGGAGTAGAAACAAAAATTGAAAATGGCAAACGAGTTTTTCCAAAAAGTGATGACGCTCAAGAAATTCTATTGGTTTTTCAAAAATATTTGGAAAAAAATAATGTAAAAATATTATATAATTCCGAGGTTGCAGATATTGTCAAAAAAGGAAAAAAGATAACAAGGATTATTTTGAAAAACGGAGAGGTAACAGCCAAAAAATATGTTTTGGCTATGGGAGGAAAATCTCACCCTTTAACCGGTTCCGACGGTTTGGGTTTAAATTTAGCTGAAAAACTTGGACATACTATTGTAAAACCGGCGCCCGCTTTGGCTCCGATAAAGTTAAAGGAGGAGTGGGCTAAAAATTTGCAGGGAATAAGCTTAAAAGACACCAAGGTAAGCGTGTTACAAAACGGGAAAAAGCAATTTCAGGAAGAAGGAGAGATTTTATTTACCCATTTTGGCATAAGCGGGCCTGTTATTTTAGACATCAGCGGAAAAGTAGGAGAGCTTTTGGAAGGGCACGGAGTTTTGCCGGGTAACGTTAAAATATGTTTTGATTTATTTCCTTTGTTGAACCAAGAAGAGCTTTTAAGGGGGTTAGAAGATATTTTAAAAAAGTATCCAAGGCAAACAATCAAAAATATATTATCAAGTTTTGTGCCCGAAAGATTGGCGGGTGTTTTGTCAGAGATTGCGGGTATCGATAAAAATAAGATTGCAAACAATATGGCAAAAGCAGAAAAAGAAAAGACGGTAAAAATTCTTAAAAATTTTGAAGTTACTCCCGAAGATATTCTTGGTTTTGACAATTCTAAGGTTACAAGGGGCGGAATATCTTTAAAAGAAATAGACCATAAGACCATGAAGTCAAAAGTAATTGATAATTTGTTTTTTGCGGGAGAAATTATTAACATTGACGGAAAGACGGGAGGGTTTAATTTACAGGTATGCTGGAGTACAGGATATTGCGCGGGACAGAACGTATAAACTAAATAAAGTTTACCAAACAAAAAACAAAAGCACCGAGAGGGTGCTTTTGTTTTTCTGTAATAATTGATTAAGAGAGATGTTTTGAAACTAATTTTGTCATTTCAAACATATTTACTACAGCCTTTCCGCCGAAAACTGGTTTTAATTTGTCGTCGGCAATAATATTCCTTTTATTTTTTGGATCCTGCAAATTATTTTTTTTAATGTACGCCCAAAGTTTTTTTACAACCTCAGATCGTGGCATAGGACCCTTTCCTACAACTGCCTCTAAATCAGCAGTGAGTTTTAACGGCTTCATAAAAGCCGAGTTTGCTTTTCCTGGCATAGTTTTATTTTTTTCGACTCAACGATGGCATAGCCACAAGATGGCCGAAAGTTTAATAATTTTTTATTACGTATTAATAATACCATAGATTTGGACCCATAACAACTATCCACGCCATTTTTACATATTTGTCCATGTATTTTATGGCCGGTATGTAAACGGTTAAAATGGCAGTCAGTCTTGTTTTAATTTTTTAAAAAGATATAATGATTAAATAATTTATCAAGAGTGCAGAGTAGGGAACCGGCCCGTTAATACTGCCGACAACCTTTGGCAAAATGCTAAAAGGTGTCAAATCCGGACCCAAAAAGGGAAAGATAAAAGGTCGGCCTTGTTTTTATCTTTTTCCCTTGGAAAAAGATTTTTTTATGTACAATATTATTAATTGCGGTTAAATAAAAAATTAATGTTTACACCTAAAACTTATACAGTAGAAAGCGTTACATGTGGGCATCCGGATAAAGTTTGTGACCAGATTTCTGACGCAATTTTGGACGAATGCTTAAGACAAGATCCTTACACTAGAGCCGGCATTGAAACATTTGGAAACCACGGGTTATTAGTTATCGGCGGAGAGGTTACAACAAAAGCGGTTTTTGATGCAGAGCAAATAGCAAAGAGAGTTTATAGCGAAATAGGTTATGTAAAAGATTTAAATGTTATAACCGGTATAGTTAAGCAATCTCCGGATATTGCCCAGGGAGTTGATACAGGCGGGGCGGGAGACCAAGGAATAATGTATGGCTATGCTACAAACGAAACGCCGGAGTTTTTGCCGTTAACTGTTGTAAAAGTACACGAGCTGGCAAAAGGTCTTGAAAATTTAAGAAGGCAGGGCGATATTTTGTGGTTAAAACCGGATGGAAAGACCCAAATTACCATTGAAAATGGAAAGATTAAAACTGTTTTGGTGAGCACTCAGCACGATGAAAATACAAGCCATGATGAAATAAAAAAAATACTTACTGAAAAATTGATAAAACCGATTATAGGAGATATCTTTGATGTCGAAATTTTGGTAAACCCCACGGGCAGGTTTGTTCAGGGCGGTTTTGAGGCGGATGCAGGATTAACAGGCAGAAAAATTATGGTTGATACTTATGGTGGGTTAATTACTCACGGCGGGGGATGTTTTTCCGGTAAAGACCCAAGCAAGGTTGATAGGTCGGGGGCTTATATGGCGAGATTTGTTGCTAAAAATTTGGTGGCAGGAGGATACGCAAAACAATGTTTGGTTTCTGTAGCCTATGCAATAGGAAAGGCAGAACCTTTAATGGTTGAGGCAATAAATGAAAAAGGAGAGAGCTTGGCTGAACTTGCAAAGAGTAAATTTGATTTTAGGCCTAAAGCGATTATTGAAAGATTAAATTTAAGGCAACCAATTTACCAAAAGACTGCTGCTTACGGACATTTCGGAAAATCCGGACTGCCATGGGAAAAAATTGAAAGTTAATTTTTTAAGTAAAAAAAGAACGGTTTGTTTTGCAAGCCGTTTTTTGTTTGCTATGGCTTTTTCAGCCCTCGTTCTCGATGCGCTGTTTTCTTCTTTTTTTTGGCGACCTTCTGTCTTTTTTGAATAAGAAGGTCACATTTCTTATCTTACCGTTGGGCCCTAACCGGTTGAATATCTCAAATTTCAAGTCAATCCGGCTTCTCCACAAAAACCACGCATCTTGTTCGCTGGTTCTCCAGAGATTACGTTTTTTGTTATCTCCACAGAGGGCATCCCTTAGTGTGTCAGCTTCAAAACCGTAATCACCGGATTCTATAAACATTGCGAATGCCCCGTTGGTATGGCTGTCCTTAGGCCACACGAACCATTCGTGTTTTTTTTGTTCTGCCATGGCTTTTTCTCCAGGATGTAAAAGGCCTATATAGTTTGAATTATCATATATTCTACACGGATAAATGTCAATTTTATCCACATTATTGCCCTTGTATTAGTCTTGATTTTGGGGTAAAATTAATGAATATATAACGTGAACTATGCGAAAAAATATCGTCATAAACGACCCAAAAGAGGCTATTTTAATTGAGGAACTGACAAAAAGAAGCGACATTAAAGCAGAAAGAATTAAAAGAATGCTGGCTTTGCCAGACCTCACAAAAAAGGAAAATTCTCCTGTAAAAATTCTAGCCGATCAAATTGTGAATTTACCAAGGTTCGCAGATTTTGATTTAATTGATTTCCCTAGGATAGTTACAGTTGAGGAAAATTTTGATGTTTTAAACGCACCAAAAGAGCATCCAAGCAGGTGCGAATCTGACACTTATTATTTGGATGAGTCACATATTTTACGTACGCAGACAACTGTAATGTGGCCGTTTTATCTAAGAAATTCAGAAGTTTTAGAGCGACTTAAAAAAGAAGGACATGTTGCAGCGCTGTCAACCGGAATAATTTTTCGCAAAGATGAAATTGATAAAAAACATTTTCCGGCATTTCACCAAATTGACGGTTTATACATTTGTAAAAAAGATCAACAAATAATAACTCAGAAAGATTTAGAAAACGTTGAAGAAGAAATGGTAAAAAGTATTTTTGGAAAAGATGTTAAATTTAGGTTTTTAGTAGATTCTTTTCCGTTCACCGATCCATCGGTGCAAATTGAAATCTGGTTTAATAATGATTGGATGGAAGTTGTTGGTTCGGGTTTAGTGCACACGCAAGTTTTGAAGAATTTTGGAATTGACCCTGAGGTTTACAACGGCTGGGCATTTGGATATGGCCTTGAAAGGTTGGCTATGATAAAAATGGGAATTCCGGATATAAGAATTTTGTGGTCAGATGATCCGAGAATTACCAGCCAGTTTAAAGATATAAACAGCAAATATAAAGAAGTAAGCAAATATCCTGAGACTTCAAGAGACATTTCTTTTATTATAGATAAGGGTGTTAATTTGAATAACTATTACGAAATAGTGAGAGATTTTGCAGAAAACTTAATTGAAGAAGTAAAACTGGTTGACGAATTTGAAAATGAAGAAAAATTTGGTAAAGACAAAAAAAGTTACACATTCCGCATTGTTTACCGCAGTCCAGAAAGAACCTTGACCAACGAAGAAGTAAATAAAATCCAAGAAGAAATTAGAGAAGAAACTAAAAAAGAATTAAATGCAGTCCTGCGCTAGATTTTAAAATTTATAAAAATAACAATGAAATTAAATATAAAAGAAATAGACGACGAAAAGCCAATTAAAAAAGAAGAAAAAGAGCCGGTGGTAAAATCGGAAAAGAAGCCCGAGCCTGTTAGGCTTGAGAAAAAGACGATTGTAAAACCGAAAGAAGAAAAAAAGCCAGAAATAAAAAAAGTGAAAGCAGAAAAGCTTACACCTGTTAACGTTGTAAAAAAACCTTGGGAAAAGCAAGAGCCCAAGGCCAAGCCAGAATTAAAAGAGGAAACAAGAAAAACGGAAGTTGTAAAAGAAGAGCCAAAAATGGAGCCGAAAAAAACAAGGAAAGATGGAGAATATACCGCCAAAGACATTTACGTTTTGAAGGGATTGGAGCCTGTAAGATTGAGGCCCGGAATGTATATTGGATCAACCGGCGTAGATGGATTGCACCACTTAATATGGGAAGTTGTGGACAACTGTTTAGACGAGGCAATGGCGGGATATGCCAAAAATATTGATGTGACATTATTGCCAAACAGCAGGGTAAAAATTTCTGACGATGGCAGGGGTATCCCAGTAGAAAAACATCCCGATACCGGAAAATCAACTCTGGAAACCGTTTTGACCACATTGCACGCGGGCGGAAAATTTGGCGGAGAGGCTTATAAGGTTTCAGGAGGTTTACATGGAGTTGGTATTTCAGTTGTTTGCGCGCTGTCTACTTATATGTTGTCTCAGGTTGAAAGGGACGGAGGAATTTATCAGCAAGAATATTTTAGAGGAGCTCCAAAAACATCTGTTAAAAAAGTTGGTGAATCAAAAAAAACCGGAACAATTCAAACGTTTGATGCTGACCCTACAATTTTTTCAGAAATCAAATATGATCCAAAAAGAATTTTAAATCATTTACGCCAGCAATCATATTTAACAAAAGGAGTAAAAATTACATTTCGCGACGAAAGGATAAAAGGGCAGGAAACAAGTTACACATTTTATTTTGAAGGAGGAGTCGCTTCTTATGTAAAATATTTAGTGCAAGGAAATACTCCAAGACACCCAAATATTTTTTCAGTTGTGGCTGAAAAAGACGGAATTGCGGTTGAGGCCGCTTTTCAGTATACACAAGAAATGGAGTGTACAGAAGAATCTTTTGCAAACAATATTTATACGGTTGAAGGCGGAACGCACATTTCAGGATTTAGAACTGCTTTGACCAGATCCTTAAACGACTATGCAAGGCGTGAAGGATTTTTAAAAGAAAAAGATGAAAATTTTACAGGCGATGATGTAAGAGAAGGTTTAACCGCAGTTGTTTCTGTAAAAATAAGAACACCGCAGTTTGAAGGCCAAACAAAAGCTAAGCTGGGAAATCCTGAAGCAAAAAATGCTGTTGAAGCAGCAACCTCAGAAGGATTGTCTGATTATTTGGAAAGAAATCCATCAGACGCAAGGTCAATCGTAGAAAACTGTTTATTGGCAACAAAAGCAAGATTGGCAGCCAAAGCCGCGCGTCAAACGGTTTTAAGAAAAGGAGTTTTGGAGGGTTTGGCATTACCTGGAAAACTGGCAGATTGTTTGTCACGCAAGCCGGAGGAGTCAGAAATATATATAGTTGAGGGAGATTCCGCCGGCGGTTCAAGTAAAATGGCCCGAGATAGAAGATTTCAGGCAATTTTACCTTTAAGAGGAAAAATTTTGAACGTTGAAAGGGCAAGATTAGACAAAATGCTGGCGTCAAAAGAAATTAAGGCTCTTGTTATTGCCATGGGAACCGGAATTGGCGAAGATTTTGATATTGAAAAATTAAGATACCACAGAATAGTTATTATGACCGATGCTGACGTTGACGGTGCGCACATCAGAACTTTGCTTTTAACATTTTTCTACAGATATTTTAAATCGGTTGTTGAAGCCGGCCATATTTATATTGCCCAGCCTCCACTTTTTAAAATACAATCCGGAAAAACTGTTCAATATGCGTATTCTGACGACCAAAGGGACAAAATTATAAAAGAGATGGGAAAGACATCTGTTTCTATCCAACGTTATAAGGGTTTAGGAGAAATGAACCCGGAACAGCTTTGGGACACAACAATGAATCCTGAAAATAGGACTTTGTTGCAGGTGGCAGTTGAAGAAGCTCACGAGGCCGATAAAACTTTTGATATTTTAATGGGCGAGGAAGTTGAGCCAAGAAAAAAGTTTATTCAAACCCACGCAAAGTCGGTGAAGAGTTTGGACATTTAAATATGATAAAAAGAGTTTTTACGCAAACATTTACAGTTGTTGGCGCTATTATTGAAAGGGGTGGAAAAATTTTATTAGTTAAAGAAGCAAAAGCAACTGCTGACAACGGAAAATGGAACCATCCTGCGGGGTGGCTGGATGTAGGAGAAAATCCCGTTGATGGCGCAAAAAGGGAAGTAGAAGAAGAAACAGGATTTAGTTTTACTCCAACGGGTATTTTAGGAATTTATTCTTTATTGAGAAATGATTTACTAAAAGCCGGAGAAAAAATTCGCCATCCCGTAAAGATTATTTTTTTAGGTAATATTTCCGATGAAAAAATAAGAGAGCTTGAAGAAGATATTTCGGAAACTAAATGGTTTACTAAAGAGGAAATAGAAAATATGGATTCGGCGACCTTACGCGATGCAGATATAAAAAAAATGGTAAAAGATTATTTTTCCGGTAAAAAATATCCGTTAGACGTAATTAGCCATTCAGAAAGCGAGTAAGTTTGCCATAATACTATAATTTAAAAAACAAACAGGGAAATGCCCTGTTTTTATTTTACATTGACAACGGTGTTTTTGCGTGCTATAGTCAATATGTGTTTGGTCAAGTTCCCCCGTAGGAGCTACTATTTTAGGAGGGTGTCATGATGACCCTGTCGATGGATCGGATTAGAGAGTTGGATCGTAAGTGGGGCGTTGAGACGAGGAAGTTCCTCTATCTCGGCGTTTTGTACGGCGATCCGCCACCATTCTTCTTGATGGAAGAATGCGAGACTCGTCTGTCGGAAATGGCCAAGAAGTGGGATGTTCAAGAGCAAGATTTCCGTATTTTTGTGGGACTCCACAAGTACCTTAATCTTGTTGCGAGGGGAGAAGAGGGTTTGCCCTCACCAGAGGCCGTGGCTAAAGAGCTACACATCCCTTTGGCCAGGTTCCTGCTCTACTATAGGGAGCAAGTGGAACTGACCAGAAACGCTCTGGCGCCCGACGAAGACGACGATATTTCGCTTTGGCGCTCCGCCGTCGTAGCTGAGTGGGACGAGGAGGAAGACCTTCAAGAAGACGCAGCACGGCGCGGGCTGTGCTATAGGTAGATCCCAAAGGGGATACTGGGGTCTGCAGACCCTGTCATTACTGGAAAGTATATGGCAGGGCTATTTTTTTTATGAATTTTTGTTATAATTAACTAAAGTTTACTAAGTATTGACATTCATCTATCTATCGGATATTATATAGGTAGATGGCCGCCACGGCCATTTTAAAAACCAAGAAACATGAATATTACACAAAAAATAAGCGTATTTTTTAAGGAGGTTTGGGTCGAAATGAAGAGAGTCAACTGGCTCTCAAAAAATGACGTTTTAAGATATACCTTAATTGTTTTGGCTGTTACTATAATTGTTGCAGCATTTTTGGGCGGATTAGATTTTATATTTACCGAAATAATTAAGAGAGTTGTTATCAAATAAAATTTAAACTTTTAAAACCATGCCAAAACAAGTTATAGAACAAGAAAAAAATTGGTATGTAATTCATACTTATTCAGGGTATGAAGATGCAGTTGCAAAAAACCTTAAACAAAGGATTGAGTCTTTGGGTATGGAAGATAAAATTTTTAATGTAATTGTTCCGAAAGAAAAAAAGATAAAAATTAAAAACGGAAAAAGAAAAACAATCGAAGAAAAAATTTATCCGGGATATGTACTTGTTGAAATGGTTGTAACGGATGAGTCGTGGTATGTTGTAAGAAATACACCAAGGGTTACCGGATTTTTGGGTGCAGGAACAACACCAATTCCAGTTTCAAAACATGATATTGATGACTTAATAAAAAGGATGGAAGTGGGCGAGCCAGAATTTACAATTGATTTTGAAGTGGGGGCCTCAGTTAAAATTACCGACGGGCCATTTAAAGGTTTTGAAGGAAAGGTTTCTGAAATTGATCAGGCTCGGGGTAAAATTAAGGTATTGGTTAATATGTTTGGAAGAGACACCCCAGTTGAGTTAGATTCATTACAAATAAAAAAAGTTGGGTGAGCAAAAGCGAACACCAACCCCGCCCTCTATACGAGCGTGGGAATAAAATTATTAAATGATAATGTAGCGTACTCGTCCGAGTAAGTTTTAAAGAGCTTAGAGGGCGGGGTGCTCATTTCATTCGCAATTATGGCAAAAGAAATAAAAGCTATCGTAAAGATACAAATTCCAGCGGGGAGAGCAACGCCCGCGCCTCCTATTGGACCGGCATTAGCTCAGCACGGGTTGAATATTGCTGAATTCTGCCAAAAGTTTAATGCCGCTACCCAGGCAATGGCAGGCTACACAATTCCAGCCGAGGTGACAATTTTTAAAGACAGGTCATATACCTTTAAATTAAAAACACCTTTAGCCGCCGAATTAATCAAAAAGGCAATTGGAATTGAAAAAGGATCCGGTACCCCAAATAAAACAAAAGTTGGTAAAATAACAAAAGCCCAATTGAAGGAAATTGCAGAGAAGAAAATGCCGGACTTGAATACGAAAGATATCGAGCAAGCGATAAAAATTATCGCCGGAACAGCAAAGAACATGGGGATAGAAGTAGTCAATTAGCAGTAGGCAAAATTTAATAATTTAAGAACCACTATACATAGTGGTTCTTTTTTTGTGCAAATTTAACAACAAGTTTTTGTTGTAAAAGGTCGAAATTATTAAAAATCATTGTCCTCGTAAAATTGTGTTTTCCACAATGAAAAAGTATGCGATTGGTGCAAGCGCAGTTGCAACAGGTTTGTTCGGGCTAGTGGCCTCAACCTTTGCGGCTGAAATAATTAACTTGCCGTTGACCGCAGTAGCGGATTTGACTGGCAACGCCAGCCAAATAATGTCAGACGTCTGGGTGTTGGTTGCAATAGCAATCGGTATCCCAATGGGCTTCTACATTATCCGCAAGGTTATCGCTTTAATTCCTAAACACTAAAAGCGATTGGGGCGGGTCCGTAGAGAGGCGGGCCTGCCCCAAGGAATATCCATGAAAAAAGATTATTTGCTTTGGCATAAAGACATCGGCAAGGACTGGCTGAAAGCTCATGATCACAAAGGTAATTTAATTCAGAAGGATTATTGGGAAACAACCGACAAATTCAATAACGCCAAGTATCAGAGGCATTTAGAACAAAAATCAACGAGGGAAAATAGGCGAATTGAAAAGCAATGGAGGCGGGAAGAGCAAAGAGATCAAAGACGGTTCGACAGAGAAATGAGGAACTCTTAACCAAAAAATTTATGTTTATAAATTGGACTCAGGATATGACGAACGCAGTGCTTGCCAGCGCTACGGGCTTGATCACAGACCTTACGCCCTTGCTCACAATAATTGTTGGCATCGGAATTGGATTGATTGTCTTTTACGCAATAATCTCTGCGATAAGGGGACACTAAATATTTATGGACGACATACTCCATATCGCATTTGATTGCTTTAATGTAGCCCGATATATTTTTTCAAATATCGGATCTTTGTTTGGATACTTGTTTGCTCCACTGACAGGGCTCTTTAATTTTGCAAAGGGCTTTTTTGATGGCATAGCAAGCACGCCACCGGCAACAGCTGTGAGTTGGGTATTCCCGGATAACATAATGGCCGTGTTCAACGCAATTCCATATTTCAATGTCATTGAGTACGCCTGCGGTGCCGGAATCTCCATCTTAATCCTCGTCTTTATTTTCCGCCGCCTTGCGGAGTTCTAATCATGAAAAAGTTTATAAACCTACTTCTGATCGCATTATTTATCCTCGGGCTCGGTTTTTGTGGCGTTGCTAATGCGACTACTTATTACATTTACAATCCGCAATTTTACGGCGCTACTGTTTCGGGTTCTTTAGCCCCATATTTTACAGGTGATGTTTTTGTTCCTGCCTCCGGCGGATCTGATTGTACCTACACATCCCTATACCGTTTCCACTTCGGCTATTATCCCGAACACAATCAGCCGTCTTTGGATTATGTCAGCGCGTTCGGTGACTTTTACGAAAACTTTCAAGGCAGATGCGGGCAACAAGTGGCAATGCACACAGAATTAGCGGGACAAGGTGCAGGCAATTATATTCTTTCAAACCCGCCAGGCTGTCCGCAATACAATAACTGGACGCCGTCTTATTGTATTTTTTACTGGGACGGCACAACGGCCAATATGAATGATTGCTCTATCGCCCCCACAACGCCAACGCTTACCTTATCTGCACCAGCGAGTGGATCTACGATTACAAGCAACTCAACGACATTCTCGGGCAATTATTATGCCCTCTCACAAGGAACTTACGGCTGGGGATACTTGCATATCTGGCTATACAACCCAAACAATCAAGAACACTCACAAACCAAAACACTACAAATTACAGGTCAAAGCGACAGTTTCAGTTTTCCTATCTCAGAATTTGGAATTACCGAAAACGGAAACTGGCAATTAAAAGCAAACCAAGAATGGGACGCAAATACTTTTGTTGATTTAACGCCAGAGCCGGTAATTACTTTTAATTTTGATGTTGCCGGCAATTCAATTCCTTACACCTTTGTTGATTGGGATACCTGGTATCCAGAGAATGCCGCAGGCGGTTATACGGTGCCATCGGATTTCGCCGATTCTATTGAAGGATTTTTTGAGCCCATATTTACAAATGCTTATCAGTTTGCCAATCGCACACTTGCATATTTCAATGCCGATACATCTTACGACAAAGGGCACGAGATTGGCTTGGTTTTCCCGACAACTCAGGCCTATCTCAACAAAATTAATGTCTTTTTCGGCGGATTTCCCTTAATCCAGTTTTTTGAGTTTCTGATTATCGTGATGCTGGGGATTTTTATTATCCGCACAATCTTTAAATTCATTCCGTTTTTCGGGTAGTTGCCGCCGGCGGGAAGTCCCACGAGGACACTGAACCGCCGGCTACAACTGCTCAAAAGGCGGATTCTGCGAGCCGTGAGTGAAGATAGAAATTACACGGCAGACAGACATT
>Ga0247841_10009087_pt1 | contig 14023 bp, 13 predicted proteins | sample LaCruzMarch2015__2_FD_192410 | JGI IMG/M metagenome (GOLD analysis project Ga0247841, IMG submission 192410) | Freshwater microbial communities from meromictic Lake La Cruz, Castile-La Mancha, Spain - LaCruzMarch2015_18m | ecosystem: Environmental > Aquatic > Freshwater > Lake | place: Spain...
TTACTGATATCGTCGCTTCCAGCAACATGAACCTTCAATACGGCTGCTCTACTAAATCTACCGACACTACTCCTTTCCCCATCTACAACAATACCTACTGTGTCTACAAATCCCCCACAGACAACGGAGGCTTTTGTGGTGATGGGTATTGTTCGGCTTCGATAAAATTTGAAGATGGAACAGAAGTAAATTCATTCGAAACCGGAACTAGTTGTCCTGAGGATTGTGACCCTAATTGTTCTCCTGTTTGTGGCAACAAAGTTTGTGGCTCTAATAATTGTGGTGGTTCATGTGGCTCATGTCCAGTTGGACAAATTTGCAATAATCTCGGGGCTTGCGAAGTAGAGTGTGCTCCTCAATGTGCGGGTAAAGTATGTGGTCCCGATAGGTGCGGCGGCGTTTGCCAGCCAAATAATTGTGGTGCTGGAAATGAATGTATAGATGGACTATGTAAACCTATTTGCATTCCTGAATGTAGTGGTAATACCTGTGGGGATGATCATTGTGGGGGAACTTGTGCTTGCTCTGACCCAGAGACGATTTGCTGTGGCGCTACTTGTAAGCCATCTCCAAATTTCTTTGCTTGCGGAAGTCTATGCTGCAAGGTAGAGCAACATTGTTGCCCTGATAATGGAGTGCTTAAATGTCAAAATGAATCGTGCAGCGGCGGCGGCTATAATCCATTACTTTGCGCCGGTAAAGACTGTGGCCCCGATGGTCAGGGTGGTTCCTGTGGAACATGTCCTTCACCGCAAATTTGTTCTTCCTCTGGTAAATGTTGTTCGAATAATTGTCAGACTTGTGGAGGAGTCACGTCAAGTAATTGGGCTTTTTGCGGCGGAAAATGTTGCAACCAGAATACTGAAATTTGCTGTGGTAATACGTGCAGACCCAAGGGATCGTATATTTTGTGTGGTTCGACATGCTGCTCTCCGGGAAATTTTTGTTTTGGTGGTAAATGTCTTGGTAAATAAAATAATTCTTAAATACATAATATTAATCATCACATATATGAAAAATAAAAAACTTCTAATCCTATCAGTCGTCGGCGTGATTATTTTATTTGTATTTATAGCTCTAATCATAAGTCAATTTAATTCTAATAAATCAACTAAGCCCTCTCCCGACCCACTCGTAGATAACAACAGCGAACAAGCTGCGCCTTTTGAGCCAGAGTTTCTAACGCCAGAAGAAAAGCAATCTTTTAATATTCCCGCTGATTTTAAAGCCCAAACCATCAAAAGGGGAGATAATGGCGAAATAATGGTTTATAAATTAATCCGGTCAGACAGTGATGTGGTTGACCCAGCTAAAATTAGTCCCATTAGTCCGCGAGTTAAATAACGACTTCCCAAGGATGACTTTATTCGCTATAATTTAAGTGATAATAATTTTAAATAAAAGATATGTTTAACGATCTTAATAATCCAAACGCACAAAGACGTCCAGCGGTTGATGATATTTTTGCAGAAACTGATAAAACAAATATGGGTGGTGGCCAATCTGATATTGAAACTCATCGGGTGGGGCTAGTCGCTACCGGTGATAGCTTGCCGCCGATTGAATCTGAACAGCCGACAGGGGGAAACAAAAAATTTAAAATAATTATTATTGTGGTTGTCGCTTTAGCCGTTCTTGGTGGAGCCTATTTTACATATTCTCAATTTTTAGTAACAAAATCTGATGGCGTTGATTTAAATACAAATATTAATAAAGAGGTGCCGAAAAAAGCCCCTAGTTCAACTCCAGTTAAAACTGACGATTCCGGCTTTGTCCCAGTCGTTCCTGGCTCGACCTCAAGCACGCCGAAGGATATTCCTAGCGAGCAAACCCCACCTTCGCCAATAATCGCCACGACTACACCCGATAATTCGTTCGAAGCGTTAATCGATTCCGATAATGATGGACTGACTGATATCGAAGAAAAAAATGCTGCCTCAAATCCGAATATAATCGACACCGACAGCGATGGTTTAAGCGATTACGAGGAAGTTAAAATTTATCTTACTAATCCCTTGGTTGCTGATACAGATAGTGATGGCTATCTTGATGGAGCCGAAGTAAGGGGTGGCTATAACCCGAACGGACCAGGAAAACTTCCAGGCAATTCGCCCAAGCAATAATAATTAACTACAGATTATGTTAAATAATCTTGATTCTAAGCCTCGTCTTCGTCCTAGTATTCTCGGGGGAGGTATTAAAAAACCCCGACTTTCTCTCAATTTGCATACTATGCCCCAAACGATTACTGGCCATTGGAAAAAATGGCTTGTTTTGGGCTTTTTGGTTTTAGGTATATTTGCACTCACCTCGTTCCTACTCTTTGTATTTATGCAGTAATTTATGTTTGGAAGCAAAAATAAAAAAAATGAGAGCGAACAAGAGTTAGCCACAAAAGTTAATTCAGATTTAGTTGTTCGTAATATGCCTAGTATGGCGCGTCTTTATGGCACAAATAATTCTCAACCCGCACAGTCTATGCCAGTTGAAGGTGATACTTTGGGGGCGTTATCGGGACAAAAAAATAATTTTAAAGTGGTCGGCCTAGTAATAATTATTGGTGGCCTTATTTTTATTGGCGCTCTTGTATATTTAAGCTATGTTTATATTATTAAACCGCAAATAAGAACTACTAATATCGCTTCTAATAAAGCGACTTCGAGTAAAGATAAAGTTATTGATACTGTGCCAGCAACAAGCACGGTCCAAGCGAACGGAAATGAGAATAATATAGTGCCGGATGTTATGCCTACAAACACAGATTTATCCAATTTAAATGCTACCTCAACCACGGAAAATGAAATAACTAATAACACAAATTTATTACCGCTAATTGATTCTGACAGCGATGGTTTAAATGATGAAGAAGAATCTATTTTGGGCACTAATCCAGATTTAACTGACACCAATAATAATACCTACATGGATTCAGTTGAAGTTAACAATAATTATGACCCAGTTGGCAACGGTAAACTTAGCAGCAACGTCAATCTAGATAAGCAAATAAATTCGACTTATGGTTATGAATTTCTTTATCCAAAAAATTGGCTGTCGCAATTATTGAATAGTGATTCTACCCTTACTTTAACTGCGCTTGATAATTCGATTATTCAAATTTCTGTTCAAGAAAATACCGACAAGCAAAGCGTGCTTGCTTGGTATGGAAATGCTTTTCCGGAGGTAACTGTTACTTATGATAAATTAAAGTCAAATGATAATTGGGATGGAATCATGGGTAGTGATAGTCTGAATTTTTACTTGACGGACAAGAAGCGAGCTAATATATATGTAATTTCTTATATTGCCGCTGTTGAAGGGCGCGTGGCTTATCCTAGTTTATTTAAATTAATAATAAACTCTTTTCTTATCAAATAAAATTAATTAGTACATAAAAAAAATGAGGCAGGCGCCTCATTTTTTTGTTTATCGCTATTTTTTTATTATTTTATCGACAATTCCGTAGTCCCTGGCTTCCTCAGCACTCATATAGTAATCGCGGTCACTATCTTTTTCGACCGTTGTTACTTTTTGCCCGGTATGAAAGGCTAAGATTTTATTCATTTTATCTTTAATTTTGAGGATATGTTCCGCTCTAATTTTTACATCCGACGCCTGTCCCTCAGCTCCACCCATTACTTGGTGAATCATTACTTCGCTATTAGGGAGAACAAATCTTTTTCCTGGAGCTCCGGCTGCCAAGAGAACTGAGGCCATGGAAGCGGCCATGCCGATGCAAATAGTCGAGACTGGTGATTTAATATATTGCATAGTGTCATAGATGGCTAAGCCAGCTGAAACGGAACCACCGGGTGAATTAATATAGAACTTGATATCTTTATCACTATTCTCGGCATCTAAAAATAGAAATTGAGCGATCACAATATTTGCCGTGTGGTCGTCAATAGGTTCACCTAAAAAAATGATTCTATCCTTTAAAAGACGGGAATAAATGTCGTAAGCTCTCTCAACTTGTCCTTCTTTTTCGATGACTGTAGGTATTAATGGCATATAATTATTTAGTTAATTATGTTTATTATAAATAAAATAGCCCTTTTTGTAAAGGGAGAGCTTGATTTTTATTTTTAACTATTCTAATATTTTAGGGTCTATAGCTAATATAAAATAAAACCGGCTCTTTGCAAGCCGATCTCATTTTTTCAATATTATGTCATTTATCCAAAAATTCTCGAAATTATCGGTCCGAGCTAAAGCTGGTTGGCTTTTAGGACTTATTATTATTTTTGCCATCATAGTCGGATTAACCACTGGTGGCAATTATTATAATAATTTTGCTAAGACCATAGCCCAAAAAACTAATAAGATAGTAGTCCTTCCTTTAGTCACAGAGTTGCCTTTTAGTTTAGGACTTGATCTCCAAGGGGGAACGCACCTAGTTTATCAGGCTGATGTTAAAAATATCCCAGAAATTGATCGCGCCGGAGCGCTTGAGGCGGCTCGTGATGTCATTGAACGTCGCGTTAATGCTTTTGGTGTTAGTGAACCGATTGTCCAAGTTAATCAAGGAGTGAATGGTGAATATCGTATTATCGCGGAACTCGCCGGTATTAAAGATGTAAACGAAGCAATTAAATTAATAGGCGAAACGCCGATACTCGAATTCAAAGAACAGGGTACAATAGTTGCTCAGACTGTCCAAAGCACCTCGTCGTCTTCAACAGCCGAAGTTGTTCAAGATTGGAAAAATACTGAATTAACAGGCAAATATCTTAAGCGGGCTACATTGCAATTTAATCCCAATGATGGTTCACCAGAAGTATCTTTAGAGTTTAATTCCGAGGGATCAAAAATGTTTGAAGATATTACTGGCCGAAATATTGGTAAACCCGTCGCTATTTTTCTTGATGGTTATCCGATTAGCGTGCCTACGGTTAACGATAAAATTACCGGCGGTGCAGCCGTTATCTCAGGTCGCTTCAATATTGATGAAGCCAAGTTGCTGGTTAAACGTTTGAACTCTGGTGCTTTACCAGTTCCTATTAGTTTAATTTCTCAAAAAACAGTGGAGGCGAGCCTGGGCTCCAAATCAGTTGATAATAGCTTAAAGGCAGGCTTAATTGGTTTGTTGCTCGTTTCCTTATTTATGATTCTCTACTATCGTTTGCCCGGTTTATTATCGGTTATTTCTTTGCTAGTTTATGGTCTAACTGTTCTTGCCATTTTTAAGGCCCTACCTATTTGGTTAGCGCTTGTATTAGTAGTGACGATGATTGGACTAATCTTTTATACATTTAGCGAATTAAAAATATTCAATGGGACCCTGGCTGTTTTATTTGTAGTTATTGGCGTGCTATTGTTCTTCTATGCTCAACAAGCCGTAACCCTATCTTTGTCGGGAGTAGCCGGATTTATTCTCTCAATTGGCATTGCGGTTGATGCAAATATTTTAATTTTTGCACGTACGCGTGAAGAATTAAAATTAGGCAAATCAGTTAGTCAGGCGGTCGATAGTGGCTTTAAACGTGCCTGGCCTTCAATCCGCGACGGTAATGTTTCAACTATTATTACTTGTCTGATTCTGATGTTTTTTGGCACCTCATCCGTTAAAGGCTTTGGCACCACTTTGTTTATTGGTATTGCTGTTTCTCTATTTAGCGCAATCGTCATTACCCATACTTTATTCGTCCTTATTTTAGGAGATTGGCTAGAAAAAAGAACCTGGCTTTTGGGTGTTAGAAAAGCGAAAATCGAAGAAATTAAATAATAATTAACTATATGATGTATAAGATAATCCAAAAAAGAAAATTCTTTTTAACGATTTCAAGTCTAGCCGCCGTCGTTTCGATTTTTGCGCTTTTCTTCTGGGGTTTAAATTTTGGTATCGATTTTACTGGAGGAAGTCTGATGGAAGTTGAATTCACGAACTATAAACCGAGCATGACTGAAATTTCTGATAGTCTTAAAGATGTTGATCTTCATAATCTAATTATTCAACCGACCGAAAATTCAACTATCTTACGTTTTAAAGAAAATACTGAAGACGTCCATCAATTGGTCGTAAAAAAGTTACAAGACTTGGTAAAAGATAAACCAAATGTAACTTTTAAAGAATTGCAATTTGATTCAGTCGGACCTTCTATTGGCCAGGAATTAAAAAGTAAGTCTTTCAACGCCACGGCCATTGTTTTTATCATGATTATTATTTATATTTCCTGGGCTTTTAGTAAGGTTTCTAAGCCAATTGCTTCTTGGAAATACGGTGTGGCCGCAATTATTGCTTTAGTTCATGATATTTTGTTTATACTTGGTGTTTTTTCCGTTCTTGGTCATTTTTATGGCATTGAAGTAAATACACCCTTTATTGCCGCCGTTTTAACAGTATTAGGGTATAGCGTGAGTGATACTATTATTGTTTTTGATCGTATTCGCGAAAATCTGCCGAAGAGTCATGAAGATTTTGAAAATACAGTTAATCGTAGCGTTAACCAAACTTTAACGCGGTCTATTAACACATCATTTTCGGCTATTCTCGCCCTTCTAGCCATTCTATTCTTCGGTGGTAGTACTATTAAGGATTTTGCCTTAGCGCTTGCTATTGGTATCTTTGTTGGAACCTATAGTTCAATCTTTATTGCTAGCCCAGTTTTAGTGGTTTGGGAAAAAATGATGCATAGTAAAAAATAGGCTAATTTTAAATAAAAATCAATAAAAAAGAGGCTGTTTTCAGCCTCTTTTTTATTTGCTATAATTAAGACATGAAAAATGATTTTAAATTCCAACTTAATGGGTTTCTAGATTTAATTATTGAGTTTGTATATTTGGCGATTATTTTTATTGTTCCACTGTATTTTTCGTATATATTTCCAACCTATAATATCTTTGAGCTAAGTAAGTTGGTTGTTTTTAAAAGTTTAGTTTGGCTCCTCCTCTTTTTAACAGTAAGTAAAATTATTTTTTTCCCACCGCGAAATTGCTATATTTGGCTAAAAAAATATGTTATTATACCATTAATTTTTATCGTCGGTTTAGGAATCACAGTATTTTTCTCGATAAATCAGACGCAATCTTTTTTTGGTTCTTATAGTCGCCAAGCTGGTTATTTAAGTTTTTTATTTTATTTTATTTGGTTTGTATTGCTCACCTTTAATTTATTAATGACTGATAACCGAGTCGACCAAAAAGACTCCCGTGATAGTTTTGAAAAAAAAATAAATCGCATTTTTTTGGTTGCTACCTTTTCGAGTTTAGTCGTTTCTCTATATGGGATCTTGCAAATTTGTGGGCTTGATTTTATAGTTTGGCCGGAGGATCCTTTGCTTACGAGGCGGACCCTTTCTACTCTTGGACAACCAAACTTTCTAGCCTCAAGGTTGCTTCTTGTTATTCCCCTTAGCGCCCATCTAATTTTTAACTATAAACAAAAATTACTAAAATTTGTTTTTTTTCTGATATTTTTAGCCCAATTAGTCTGCCTTTTTTTTACTTCAAGTCGTGGTGGTTTCGTGGCCTTAGCCCTGGCAATTTTTTTATTTATTGTTTACTTAATATTTTTTGTCAAGTTAAACGTAGTTAAAAAAATTGCTATTTGCTTTGGCTTTCTCTCGTTTGTTGCTATCAGTCTTTTGGGCCTAAATTATTATTTGCCAGGACGAGCCACTGACTTGTTTAATCTGAGTGTTGGGAGCCAAGCTGCCAGAATTAATTTTTTTCAGGCAGCCTCTGACGCGATTATCAAGAAGCCGCTTTTCGGTTACGGCTTAGAAAACGGAGCTGATGTTTTTATTCAGTACTACCAGTCTGATTGGGGTGTCTTTGGAAACGTTTCTTCTATTACCGATAAGGCACACAATTTAGTATTAGATATAATTTTGACGAGCGGCCATTGGGGTTTATTTTGTTTTACTCTTTTGTACTACTTTTTCTTCCGTTTAGCCTATAAAAACATTATCCAGAAAAAAATGCCCGTTCAGTCCTTAGTTCTAGCTTTGGGCGGCGCAGCTTATCTTATTTCTCTAATGTTTAGCTTCCCAATCGTGTCCGGAGAGATCTATTTTTGGCTTTTTTTGAGCCTATTAATTTTTATTAATTTTAGATCAAATATAAATGAAGACCCCCTTAACGTTGGTAATAATGAGAATATTAAAGTGGTGCGAAATTATAAGTTTAATTTTTTGCTAAAAGGTTTAGTCCTATTTATCTTATTCATCTCCGCAGCTTTTGGAGTGGTCTATGAGTTTAAAGTTTTGGTGGCTGATTATTATTTTAATCAGTTTTATTATACGCTTGCTCGTAAAGAATTTTTCACTGCCTTTACCTTGTCTGATTATATTGTTCAAGAAAAAGCCAATCCTGTTAATCAAGAGTATTATTATTATTTTTTAGCTGATAAATTATGCGATTTTTATCCCGATATTAGTGAACTTTCTGTTTTAAAAGTGTTAAAGGAAAAATTAGTTGAAGCTGACAAGGGACTGCCGCTTTCAAAATACGAAAATATTTATGTTAAGGCAAAAATTAATGCGAACCTGGGAAATTTTTTGGTGGCCGAAAGCTATTTTTCCGATTTAGCTTCTCGCTCTCCGTATTGGCCAACAGTTTACATTGAATTGGGACGCCTATTCGCGCGTGAAAATAAATTTAATGAAGCGATTATCAATTACCAATTTGCTCGTGTTAGTTTGCCCGATATAAATGACGCTCGCATAAATGAAGGTCATAAAAAAATTGTAAACATATTTAATAAAATTATTTTTCGAGAATTGGGCGACATATATTTCGCTCAGGCTGACTATGAAGTCGCTGAAAAAAACTATCAATTGGCTTATCTCGCTGACGTTAATGACTTTACCCTATTTAAACAAATTGCCGATACATACTATCAGCGCGGTGATTTAAACGAAGCCTTAAAATATAATGAACGGGGAGCCAGAAGAAACCCCACCGATTATAATTGGTCTTTTTCTATGGCTACTTTATATAAAGAAATGGGAAACAAAGAAAAAGCAGCCGCATTCCTTGAAAACGCGATTAAATTGGCGCCAGAAGAAAAGTGGTTAGTTGATTTAAGGGTTCAATATTAGAATACTATGAATAAAATTTCGGCCTGCTTAGTTGTCTATAATGAAGAAAAGCTCATCGCTCGTTGTTTAGATAGCTTAAAAGGTGTTGTTGATGAAATTATTTTAGTTCATGATGGCCAGTGTCAAGATCAAACTCTAGAAATAGCCCGTCGGTATGGCGCAAAAATTTTTGTTCGAGAGCACGTTGGTTGCTCTGAAGAATATCGTCCTTTTTGTTATACTCAGGCCTCGAATAATTGGGTATTGCAAATTGATGCCGATGAATTTTTATCGCCAGAATTAAGAAATAATTTAAAACGCCTCGTTAGCGAACCAGGGGTTAGCGCCTATGAGTTTCTTTGGCCTCTTTGGGATGGTACCAAGGAAATAAGCGTTAACTGGCCCTATAAAATATGTTTATTCCGCAAGAACAAGATTTCTTTTTTGAGTATAGTACATTTTGTAATTGAGGTTGATGGAAAAATATTAAGAACAAACTATAAGTTAAATCACCGACCTAGTTATAATAATTTTTCTTTTTCCTCTTTTGTCAGAAAACAATTACCCTGGGCGCGATTGCAAGCTAGCTATTATTTTAAAGACTTTTCTCAAATACAGAAATTTAATTATCCAGGAGATGACTGGCCTCACGTAATAAAATGGCGTCAGAAATTTCCACTTTTGCTAATTCCTTTAGAATTTTTGAGTGCTAGTTTTAAAAGTATGCTTTCCGGCGCCTGGCGGGCCGGTTTACTGGGATTAAAGATTAGTTTGCGTGTTGGTATTTATCGTGTTTTCGTTAATTACAGTCTTTATAAACTAAAGAAATAAATGTTTTCTATAATCATTATAAATTATAATACCGCCGAACTAACCAGCGCTTGCCTTGAGTCTATTTTTAAGTTTTGCGATGGGTCTAAATATGAAATAATTTTAATTGATAATAACTCGGAAAAAAAAGAAATTGACATCTTAAAGAAACGCTTTGCCTCGCGTGTTAAAATCATTGAAAACAAGCGTAATTTTGGTTTTGCTAGAGCGAATAACCAAGGTGCAAAATTGGCGCAAGGAGATTATCTATTCTTTTTAAATAGCGACACAACAATAAAGCAAAATATTTTGGAGCCATTTAGAGATAAATTAGAAGCTGATAAAAAAATTGGTATTATTGCCCCGAAATTAATTTTAAAAAATGGCGAGGAACAACCCTATGCCTATGGTTTGCGTAAAAAATCAGATATAATATCTTGGGTAAGCGGGGCAGCTTTCATTATTAGACGGGAACTATTTTCACAAATTGGCGGCTGGGAAGAAAGATTTTTTATGTATTTTGAAGATGTTGATTTGTGCCGCCAAGTTTTGAAAAATGATTACAGAATTGAACGCTTGCTCTCTATCACAGTAACTCATCTCGTCGGTGGTAGTCCTGTTCATTTTTGGCGTCGGAAATTATTTTATTATTACTCGAAGATTTTGTTTATTTTAAAACATTATTTTAAACTATTATGATTTTTATTTTTTCGGTGTTTACCATACTTATCGGACTCGTGGTCGGCAGTTTCTTAAACTGTCTTATTTGGCGTTTATATAAAGACGAAACCATTGGCGGCCGCTCCTATTGTCCAAAATGTCGTCAGCAAATTGACTGGTATGATAATATTCCAGTTTTAAGTTTTCTATTATTGAGAGGAAAATGTCGTCATTGTCAAAAAAATATTTCTTGGCAATATCCCCTAGTTGAAGTTATAACGGCTTTATTATTTTTACTAACTTTTTTAGCCAACAGTCAGGAGCCTCAATTTTCTTTATTAATTTTACGAGACTGGCTAATAGTTATTACCTTAGTGATTGTTTTTGTCTATGATGCGCGCTGGCAATTAATCCCAATGACGCTAGTTTGGCCAATGAGCGTTATCTTTTTCGTTTTAAATATTCTTTTAGGTTTTTCTTGGGTTTCTCTTCTTGTTTCTGGAGCAATCGCGGCCATATTTTTTTTAATCCAGTATATTGTAACCAAGAAAAAAGGATTAGGAGAGGGCGATATCTGGCTTGGTCTTATGCTTGGGTTAAGCTTCCCGGGCCTAGGCCAACTACTTCTAATTTTAGTCGTATCTTACTTCGTCGGATCGCTGGTTGGCTTGGCGTTAATAATATTTAAGAAACAAGGTGGTAAAACTAAAATCGCCCTTGGACCATTTTTAGCCTTCGGGGCTATTATTACCTTAATTTGGGGCGAAAAGATAATAAATTGGTATTCCAGTTTTTTTTACTAGAAAAATAATTGTTTAATTTTCAGAAATTTTGTATAATATTAACAGCAATTGATAAGCTTTAAATTGTTTTATTTTTATTTAATTCATCATATCTATGAAGGATAATATTATCGCCGGCCTCGATATTGGCTCAACCTCAATTCGGCTGGTGATCGGCCAAAAAATTCCTGGATTAAGCGGAGAAGAGTTGCAGATTATTGGCGCCGTTTCCGTCCCTACGGCCGGTGTTAGTCGCGGTATCGTCAACAGCATTGAAGAAACCACTTCTTCGATTTCGGCCTGTCTAGAGAAGGCCGAGCGGCTAGTTGGCGTGCCCATTAGTCGAGTCTGGGTAGGCATAAACGATCCTCATATAAAATGCGAACGCTCTAAGGGGGTGGTGGCGGTTGGTCGTAGTGATGGTGAAATTGGCGATAATGATGTAAACCGAGCAATCGAAGCGGCTCGAGCTTTGGCTGTGCCCGTTAACTACGAGATACTTCATGTTATACCAATAAAATTTAGTGTCGATAATCAGGGGGATGTTAAAGATCCGATAGGTATGAACGGAATCCGTCTAGAAGTTGAAACTTTGATTGTTCAAGGGTTAAGTACACAGATAAAAAATTTAACTAAAGCAATATATCGAACTGGTTTAGAAATTGAGGATTTAGTTTTAGGACCGCTCGCCGCTTCTGAGGCAGTAATTAGCACAAAGCAAAAAGAGCTAGGCGTTGCTTTAGTTAATTTAGGTTCTTCGACTACGTCTTTAGCAGTTTACGAAGAAAGAAATTTAATTCATACGGCTATTTTGCCAATTGGCGCCGAACATATTACAGCTGACATCGCGATTGGTTTGCGTTGCCCAATAAATTTAGCGGAAAGAATCAAATGTGAATATGGTAGTGCAATTCCAGACGCATTAGATAAGAAGGAAGAAATTGATGTGAGCGAATTAGTGAAGGAGGAAGAAATCAATGATGATATTAGTCTTATCTCGCGTAAATATGTTTCAGAAATAATAAATGCCCGAGTTGAAGAAATTTTTGATAAAATTGACAATGAATTTAGAAGAATTGATCGATCTGGCATGTTGCCGGCAGGAGTAATATTTGTCGGTGGTGGGGCGAGCCTTGATGGTTTAGTAGAGTCAGCTAAAAAGAGATTGAGACTACCAGCCGCTATTGGTCAGGTAAAAAATATAAACGTTGTTATTGATAAAGTAAAGAACCCAGAATTTTTAACTGCCCTTGGTTTAGTAATTTGGGGGAGTCATGCGGAAGGTGATTCTAATGGTGGCAATAAGTTTTCTAAAAGCTTGGGTGGCATTTTGCAAAAAACTAAAGGCTTATTTAGTAAAATAATGCCTAAATAATAATTAAACACAAATTTTATGGCGGAAGTCAAACCAGAAATTGAAACCTTTGCCAAAATAAAAGTGGTCGGAGTCGGTGGAGGCGGCGGGAGTGCTATTAACCGTATGGTTGATAATGGTATTAGGGGCGTGGGCTTTGTGGCTATCAATACTGATGTCCAAGCTTTGCATTATAATAAAGCTAACGAAAAAATACATATCGGCAAAACTGTTACTAAGGGATTGGGCGCCGGCATGAATCCAGATTTGGGCAAGGGTGCTGCTGAAGAATCGCAAAATGAAATTAAAGAATCCTTGAAGGGTTGTGATATGGTTTTTGTGACCTGTGGCTTGGGTGGTGGAACTGGTTCGGGCGCATCGCCAGTAGTTGCGCAAATTGCCAAAGAAATTGGCGCTTTAACTGTAGCTGTTGTCACCAAACCTTTTATGTTTGAAGGCGGACAACGAAAAAATATAGCTGATCGGGCATATGCCGAACTGGCGGATAAAGTTGATACGATTATTACTATTTCTAACGATAAATTATTACAAGTAATTGATAAAAAAACATCTCTTTTAGATGCCTTTAAAATTGCTGATGATGTTTTGCGCCAAGGCGTGCAGGGAATTGCCGAAATTATTACGGTTCCTGGTATTATTAATGCTGACTTCGCTGACGTGAAGGCGGTTATGTCTAATGCGGGCTCAGCTTTAATGGGAATAGGTATGGCAAGCGGAGAAAATAAAGCCGTCGAAGCAGCTAAAGATGCTATTAACTCGAATTTGCTCGATATGTCTATCGATGGTGCGCGTGGTATCGTCTTTACGATTACTGGTGGTCCTGATTTAAGTATGACTGAAGTTTCCGAAGCCGCTAAAGTAATTACTTCTGCTGCTGATGACGACGCTAAGATTATTTTTGGCGCGGTTATTGATGAGAAGATGAAGGATCAGATTAAGATTACCGTCGTTGCTACGGGCTTTGACGGCCGCGGCAAGAGCCAAAAGAGTGAAATGACGAAATCTTATACTCCCAATGCTTTTATCGTTGAGAAGGAAACAGAGAAAGAGCCAAGTATGCCTTCGATGTCAGTTGATAAGAATAAAGGGAAATTCAATGTTTTTAAAAACATTCCGGTTAAGCCAGCCTTAGAGAGAAAAGCCGAAAGACCAAGTAATGATGACGACGATTTGAGTGTGCCCGCTTTTATTCGGAAGAAGATGGGGTAATTTTAGAAAAATAAGTATTTACATATAAAAGACCGCACAAAAGCGGTTTTTTAATAATTTGTTAAATACCTAAGTTCAACAAGTAAGTGCAACACTCTGCTAAAATAGAGTGTATGCAAATATATAAACAATTAAGTATTGAAGAAAGAGAGAGCGTTCAGTTAGGCCTT
>Ga0247841_10009091_pt1 | contig 14017 bp, 12 predicted proteins | sample LaCruzMarch2015__2_FD_192410 | JGI IMG/M metagenome (GOLD analysis project Ga0247841, IMG submission 192410) | Freshwater microbial communities from meromictic Lake La Cruz, Castile-La Mancha, Spain - LaCruzMarch2015_18m | ecosystem: Environmental > Aquatic > Freshwater > Lake | place: Spain...
GAACTGGAATATTTTTATTTTAATAATCCCAACAACACAATCATCCTGGATAAAGGCGGCTATTTTGATTTGACTCCTTTAGATGTGGCTCAGAACGTCAGGAATGAAACAGTAAGCGCTTTAGAAGATTTAGGGATTATCGTAGAGTATAGCCATCATGAAGTGGCTTCCAGCCAGCATGAAATTGACTTACGGTATAATGATGCCATGACCATGGCTGATAATGTAATGACTTACCGGTTGGTGGTAAAAGAGATTGCCCAAAGTAAAGGTTTGCACGCTACCTTTATGCCTAAGCCTGTTTTCGGGATAAACGGCTCAGGTATGCATGTGCACCAGTCGTTATTCAAGGGCAACAAGAACGCTTTTTTTGACCCCAAAGATAAATATCATCTTTCTGAAGTGGGGAAATCGTATATCGCGGGGTTATTGAAACATACCCAGGAGATTACTTCCGTTACCAGTCAGTGGGTCAATTCTTATAAGCGCCTGGTTCCCGGTTATGAAGCTCCGGTCTATATCTGCTGGGCGCAGATGAACCGCTCGGCTTTAATCCGCGTGCCGATGTATAAACCGGGAAAAGAAAAGGCCACTAGGATTGAATATCGTTCCCCTGACCCGGCATGTAACCCCTATCTGGCTTTCTCTATTATGCTGGCAGCCGGATTAGAGGGCATGAAAAATAAATATAAATTGCCCGCTCCGGCAAATGATAATATTTATCATATGAGCGAGGCAGAAAGAGAGAGAGCCGGTATTGGTTCGCTGCCGGAAGACCTGCTGGAAGCAATTAAGATTACCGAGAAAAGCAAGGTGGTCAAAGAATGTTTTGGGGAAAAGTTATTTGAGTTTTTTATCCGTAACAAAAAAATGGAATGGGATGAATACAAAGCCCAGGTTACCCAATACGAAATAGAGAAATATCTACCAATCCTGTAACATTATGGCAGCAGATAAAAAAAGTTATCAAATTTATCTAAAGCAGATTGAGGCGCTTTCTAAAGTAGCCAACCTTATTACCTCGGGGTTATACCTGGGGGAACTTTTACGCCTGGTTGTTCAGGTTACCGCGGAGATAATGAACTCCAAGATTTGCTCTTTGATGTTATTGGACCCGGAGAGAAAGGAATTGGTGATCAGGGCTACCCAGTCAATATCCGAAGAGTATAACAAGAAGCCGAATGTAAAATCAGGTGAAGGTATTGCCGGGATGGTGGCTAAAGAGAATAAGCCGATCTGCGTTTTAGACGTTAAGGAAGACATCCGTTACATGAACAGGGCGATTGCCGAAAAAGAAGGCCTTTGTTCATTAGCCAGCGTTCCCCTGGCGGTAAAGGGTAGGGTGATCGGGGTGCTCAACTGTTATACCTCTAAAAAACATAAATTCACCAAGCCGGAGTTAGAGGTCCTGACTGTCCTGGCAAATCAGGCAGCAGTAGCTATTGAAAACGCGGAGCTGGATTTAAGGGCGCGCAGCGCTGAAGAAGCGCTGACAACCCGCAAGTTTATTGAACGGGCAAAAGATATCCTCTCCCAGGAAGTAAACATCACTCCTTCCGAGGCCTTCAGATTGATGCAGAAACAGAGTATGGATTGCCGCAAGACCATGAAGGAGATTGCCGAGGCGATTATCCTGGCCAGAGAATTAAAGGAAAAGAATCCCAAAAAAAATCTTTGACAAAGCGGCTTTTTATGTTATTATCTTAAATAATTTATTCTAGGGACAAAGACGTCCAAAAGATATAGACGGACGTCTTTTTTTATTTTCATCACTGCCCAAAAAATAGGCAGAAAGAGTAAAAAATACCATGAAAATAGTAAAAAAAGAAATCTTGACCGACAATCCAGGGGCTAAGGTTTCCCGTATGGAAGTCGTTTCTCCTGATATCGCAGAGAAAGTAAAGCCGGGCCAGTTTGTAGTGCTTATGGTTTCCCCTGAAGGAGAGAGGATCCCCTTGACAGTAGTAGATACAAACAGGCAGAAAGGGACAATCAGCTTGATTTTTCAGGAGGCAGGCTTGACCACTAAACTTCTAGGCAGGCTGAAAGAAGGCGATTCTTTATACGCCTTAGCCGGGCCTTTGGGTCATCCTACTGAAATCAAAAATTACGACAAGGTGATTCTGGTAGGGGGCGGGGTAGGTATTGCGGAAATCTATCCGGTAGCCAGGGCATTCAAGCAGGCGGGAAACCAGGTTACCACTATATTGGGGGCAAGGACAAAAGAATTATTGATCCTGGAAGAAGAGCTAAAAGCCGCATCCGATAAATTTTACATCACTACCGATGACGGCTCCTACGGAAAAAAAGGGTTTACTACGGATGTATTGAGCGAGTTATTGAAAGAGGATAAATACGGTTTGGTTTATGCTGTCGGCCCTATCCCGATGATGCAGAAAGTAGCCCAGGCCACCCAAAATTTCAAAGTCAAAACGATAGTTTCTCTTAATGCCCTGATGGTAGATGCTACCGGGATGTGCGGGTGCTGCCGGGTGGATGTGGGAGGCGAAACTAAATTCAGCTGCGTAGACGGCCCGGAATTTGACGCTAGCCTTGTAGATTGGGATGGATTGATCAAGAGGAACAGGATTTATATGGACAAAGAAAAACATATCTGTAATTTAACTATAAAATAAGTAAATGAAAAAGGAACCGATAAAAGTTAAGGAATTAGCCGCCGCAAAAAGGGTGAATAGCTTTGATGAGGTAGTTTCAGGCTATATAGAAGAAGAGGCGCTGGCAGAGGCAGCGCGCTGCCTGCAATGTAAAAACCCGGTTTGCATTTCCGGCTGTCCGGTAGGCATAGATATTAAAAAATTTATATATCATATCACTAAAAAAGATTATAAAGCGGCTTACTTTACCATCAGGGAGAAAAATGATTTTCCGTCTATCTGCGGAAGGGTCTGCCCCGCGGAATATCAGTGCCGCAAGGCCTGCGTGCTAAGTAAAAAAGGCCTGCCTTTTGCTTCCGCTGAATCAATAAACATCCATTTCCTGGAAAGATTTTCCGGCGATTACGGAATGAAAAATGATTTAGAGATTTCTTCCCAAAAGAATGATAAATTTTCCAAATTCAAGGTAGCTGTGGTTGGTTCCGGGCCCGCGGGTATATGCTGCGCCGGAGAGCTGGCTAGGAGCGGCATAAAAGTCGTGGTTTTTGAAAGCCTGCATAAAACAGGAGGGGTTTTGCGCTACGGTATTCCGTCTTTCAGGCTGCCTAGGGATATTTTGGATTTTGAGATAGATTACCTGAAAAAAATGGGGGTGGAATTTATCCCCAATTTTATCGTGGGCAAGGCAAAGACGCTGGATGAGCTTTCCAGCGAAGGGTACTCCGCCGTATTTTTAGGCTTGGGCGCGGGAATTCCTTCTTTTCTGGGGATAAAGGGAGAGAATTTATGCAATGTTTATTCCGCCAATGAATTCTTGACCAGGGTTAATCTTATGTCCGCTTATAAATTTCCCGAGTTTCATACTCCGGTCAATATCGGCAAGCACGTAGTAGTTATCGGCGGAGGCAACACCGCGATGGATGCGGTAAGAGTGGCTTTAAGGCTGCAGAAGATGAATGGGATTGAGCCGGATGCCTCCATTTTCTACCGGCGCACTGAGAATGAATTGCCGGCAAGAAGGTTAGAAATCGAACACGCCAAGGAAGAAGGGGTGAATTTTAAATTTTTAGTCAAGCCGGAGGAATTTATCGGTGATGAAAAAGGCTTTGTGAAAAAAATCCGCTGCCTTAAATGCGAATTGGGAGAGCCTGACGAATCTGGAAGAAGAAGGCCGGTCCCTGTTAAAGGAAGCGATTTTGAAGCGGATTGCGATATGGCGGTGATTGCCACAGGATTAAAGGCAAACCAGCTTTTAACTAAAGTCACTCCCGATTTAAAAATAGATAAGTATGGCGACGTGGTGGTAAATCCTGAAACCATGGAGACTTCTATCAGGGGAGTTTTTGCGGGAGGTGATATTGTCGGAGGAGAAGGAACGGTAATCGAAGCAATGGGTATGGCTAAAAAAGCCTCGCAGGCGATGTTAAAGTATTTATCGGAGAAAAGTATTTAATTTAAAGGGAATACCTTGTCAGAGTTCAACGTATAGAACGAAACAGGGGACAAAGTAAGTCTTAAAGGAGGAGAAAGATGTCGAAGCGGACAGAGGAGTTTATGGCAAGGGTGATTGCCAAAAACCCCGGAGAGTTGGAGTTTCACCAGGCAGTGCAGGAAGTAGTAGAAACATTGACCCCCCACATTGAGAAAAATCCCAAATATGAAAAAGCCAAGATACTGGAGAGGATAGTAGAGCCGGAAAGGGTGATAATGTTCCGCGTCCCCTGGACCGATGATAAAGGGGAGATCCAGGTCAACAGAGGTTACCGTATAGAGATGAACAGCGCCATCGGCCCCTATAAAGGCGGCCTGCGTTTTCATCCCAGCGTAAACCTCGGGATACTCAAATTTTTAGCTTTTGAGCAGGTCTTCAAAAACAGCCTGACCACCCTGCCTATGGGCGGCGGAAAGGGAGGGTCTGATTTTGACCCCAAAGGAAAATCCGATAACGAAGTAATGAGGTTCTGTCAGAGTTTTATGACCGAATTACAGAGGCATATCGGACCGGATACGGATGTGCCTGCCGGCGATATCGGGGTAGGCGGACGGGAGATTGGTTATATGTTCGGCCAATACAAAAGGCTGCGCAATGAATTCACCGGAGTGCTGACCGGCAAAGGATTAGGCTGGGGCGGAAGTTTGATCCGGCCTGAAGCCACTGGTTACGGCTGCGTCTATTTTGTAGAAGAAATGTTAAAGACAAAGGGAGAATCTTTTAAGGGTAAGGTCTGCGCGGTTTCCGGCTCCGGGAATGTTGCTCAATATACCGTAGAGAAACTTCTCCAGTTGGGGGCAAAGGTAGTGACGCTTTCTGATTCTGACGGTTATATTTACGACAAGGATGGCATTGACAAAAAAGAGTTGAATTGCGTGCTTGAGCTTAAGAATGTCCGCCGCGGCAGGATAAAGGAATGTGCCAAGGAGTTCAACTGTAAATATTTTGAAAAGCAGAAGCCCTGGGAAGTAAAGTGCGATATCGCTTTCCCCAGCGCTACCCAGAACGAGATAAGCGAAAGTGACGCTAAAACCCTGGTCAAGAACGGCTGTATAGCTATCGGTGAAGGGGCAAACATGCCTTCTACTCCGGAAGCAGTCAAGGTATTCCAAAAGGCCAAGATCTTATACGCCCCTGGCAAGGCATCTAATGCCGGCGGAGTGGCTACTTCCGGCCTGGAGATGTCCCAGAACAGCATGAGATTATCCTGGGCCCGTGAGGAAGTGGATAGAAGGCTGCACGATATCATGATCGCTATCCATGAGCAGTGCGTTAAATACGGTAAAGAAGGCAGCTATGTGGATTATGTGAAAGGCGCTAACATCGCCGGTTTTGTAAAAGTAGCTGACGCGATGATAGATCAGGGTTTAGTTTAAGGATAGTAAAAATATTTGGGGCACCCTTGAACTTTGACAAAAGGGTGCCCTAATATTTTTTGCTTGCCCCGTTAGAAATTATATGATATTTTATAAGTATATTTCTAACGGGGCTTGCCGAACCCGCGTTATTAAACTATAATTAAACCGTTATGGTATCTAAAGGGTGGATAAAAAAGCTTCTGGAAGAAACAAAACAATGGGTCAGTGAAGGCCTGATAAGCCATGACCAGGAGGCACGGATTTCCAGCCGTTATTCAGGGCGCATGGAATACAGCCGCCTGATAAACACCATCACTACCTTAGGCTCCATCCTTATCGGCTTAGGGATACTTCTTTTTGTAGCTTCCAACTGGGATAAGCTGGGCAGGCCGTCAAAGATTGCCATAATTTTCCTGGTTATTACATCTTTTAATCTCGCCAGTTATTATTTCCGCAATATTAAAAAGGGTTATCCGGGTTTAGGGGAAGGGTTCCTGCTCATCGGGGCATTTTCTTTCGGCGCGGGCATATGGCTGATTGCTCAGATATACCAGATACATTATAATTTTTCCGCAGGAATAATGTTTTGGATATTAGGCATCCTGCCGATGGCTTTATTCTATCGTTCATGGACCGTGCTTTCTCTTTCTTCAATATTAAGCATTATTTGGCTTTCTTCGTATACCACTTATTATGCCCAAAGGGAAACCTACGGGTTCCTGTTGCTCTCTGCGGCCATCGTCTGGTTATGCTATAAGCTGAAACAGAGGTTCCCTTTATTCGTGATGATGATCGGCATAAGCGTATGGCTGGGGCATTTCTGGTTTATCAAATATGAAAAAGCGAATTTATTTTTAGAGTCAGCTATCCTTACTCCGCAGCTATTGTTGGTGACAGTATATGCCTGCCTGGGTTTCATCCTATACGGCTTAGGCCTTTGGCAGGCAAAGGCCAATCGTTTCACGGCTTTTTCTTTCTTATATAAATTTATAGGCATACTTTTTATTACTTTACCTGTCTACTCGCTTAGTTTCGCGCACCATTATTATAAGTATAGCGGCGGCGAATGCCCCATAGCAGTTATGGTGCTGGTGGCTACTTTACTTATTATGGCCGCGGCTATTTTTTTGAAGCTCCTGCGCCTGTCCCATGACAAGTATGACTTTAGGGAGATCCAGATGGTATTTTATTTTCTTGTCGCCGTGCTGCTTGCCACGCTGGTTTCTTTGAATTGGCCGCAAGCTACTTCCCCGTTTTTTAATGTCATTCTTCTTGCCGAGACGCTGGGTTTTATGTACCTGGGGTTCTTAAAGCACAGCGAAGGAATATTCCGTTTATCCATCGGCTTATTCTTTTTAAATGTATTGAGCCGGTACTTTGATATCTTCTGGAAGATGATGCCGCGCTCTTTGTTGTTTATATTCGGAGGGGTGCTTTTAATCTCCGGAGCCATATTCGCAGAGCGTAAGAGAAGGGAAATAGAAAACTTGATGCGCCAGAAAGAGGGAGCATGAAAAAGAAATACCTTATCGCCGCGATAATCCTGCTGCAATTGCTTTTCTTGAGCTCGATGGTATGGTTTCATAGCGTTAAACTTAGAAACGCTGTCAGGATCCAGCTGGAGACCGTTCCTTATGACCCGGTGAGCGTCTTTCGCGGTAATTATGCGGCGCTTAGGTACCAGATCAGCTCTCTGCCCGTAGAGCTATTAAAAGATACCGATCTAAAGGATTTAAAAAACGGCGATGAATTATTTGTTTTGCTTAAAAAAGGCAAGGGCCTTTGGGAGGCCGAAGCGATATACGGGAAGCGGCCTAAAAACGAGGACGGTGTTTACCTGCGCGGTCGCTTAAGGTATTACTATAGTTCTTATTATCGCATTAACCAGCCTAAACACCTGGATTTGGAATACGGTATAGAATCTTTTTTCCTTAATGAAGGCCGGGCCAAAGAAGTGGACCGCCTGAATATGGGGATGGATTGGCAAGAGAGGGAGAAGGAAAAAAAGAGGCGTATAGGCGGGCTCGATGAAGAAACCATAAGGATCCAGGGCGCGGGGATTGCCACAGACTGGTGGATGAATAAATTAAATAACGAATTAGATGTCTGGGTAAAAGAAGGCCTTATCTCATCGGGAGCAAAAGAAAGTATCCATAATAAATACGCCAAAGCCATAGAAAAAACAAAAGCGGTTGAAGAAGAATTGACCTCGGCTACTCAAAAACCCCTTATTGTGGAAGTGGCGATTGACCGCAACGGCTATGGTTATCCGGTAAGGTTATTCGCCGAAGGCAAGGAATACAAATAGAAAATGAAAAAAATAGGTTTTGATAATGAAAGATATTTAAAAGAGCAGACAGCCGCTATCCTGGACAGGGTCAGGAAGTTTGGCAATAAGCTTTACCTGGAGTTCGGCGGAAAGCTTTGTTTTGATTACCATGCTACCCGTGTCCTGCCGGGGTATGACCCCAATGTCAAAATAAGGTTATTGCAATCCCTAAAGGATAAGCTGGATATTGTCCTGGCTATATATGCCGGAGATATTGAAAAGGGAAGGGTGCGCGGGGATTTCGGGATTACTTATGACGCTGCCACCCTTAAGTTGATAGACGATTTAAGAAAATGGGGCCTGGATATATTGGCGGTAGTGATTACCCGTTTCAATAATCAATCCTCCGCGGTTATCTTTAAGAATAAATTGGAGCGCAGGGGAGTTAAAGTCTACCTGCATTATCCCATCGAAGGCTACCCCGCCGATATAGATTCAATTGCCAGTGATAAAGGCTTCGGTAAAAACGAATTCGTGGAAACCAAGAATCCGATTGTAGTAGTTACCGCTCCCGGGCCGAACAGCGGAAAACTGGCGGTCTGCCTTTCCCAGTTGTTTCAGGAGCATAAACGGGGGGTAAACGCCGGTTACGCCAAATTTGAGACATTTCCTATCTGGAATCTTCCGCTTAAGCATCCGGTAAATGTGGCTTATGAAGCAGCCACCGCGGATATCCAGGATTTTAATCTGGTGGATCCTTTTCATCTGAATAAATACAGCAAAGCAGCCATAAATTACAACCGCGATGTAGAGAGCTTCCCGATATTGAAATTAATATTGAGTAAGATATTTGACAAAAATCTGGACCTGCCGATGTATAATTCGCCCACCGACATGGGGGTTAACCGCGCAGGTTTCGGCATTGTGGATGACAAAATAGTCCAGGATGCCGCCAGGCAGGAATTAATCAGAAGGTATTTCAGGTATAATACAGAATACGCATTAGGCATTGAGAAAAAAGAAACAGTAGATAGGGTGATGCGTTTAATGGAAGAATTAGGGGTTAAAATCAACGATAGGGCAGTGGTGGATGTCGCCAGAAAATCCGCCGAAGAGGCAGAGGCAAAAGGCAAGGGTAATGAGGGTATATATTGCGGCGCCAGTATCCAGTTAAGCGACGGCCGTATTCTTACCGGAAAAAATTCAAAACTTATGCATGCCGCCTCAAGCCTGATATTGAATGCCTTAAAGGTCCTGGCCAATATACCTGATGAGATTTTGTTGCTTTCGCCCCATATCATAAGCCAGATTGCCAAGTTGAAGGAGGGTATCCTGGGGGCAGAATCCGAGAGCCTGGATTTAGAGGAGACTTTGATTGCCCTCTCCATAAGCGCGACTACCAATCATACCGCGGAATTAGCGATGAACAAGTTAGTAGAATTAAAAGGCTGTGAAGTGCATATGACCCATATTCCTACCCCCGGAGACGAAGTGGGCCTGAAAAGATTAGGCGTAAACCTCACCACAGACGGTAAATTTTCTTCCCGCAATCTTTTTGTAACCTAAATAGATATATCGAAGACAAGAGCTTCCCTATGGATATTAAGAAATATAAGCGTGTCAGCGGATTTATTTTTTTGATTGTCGGGATAATCCTTACCTGGTACCTGGGAAGGTATTTTCATCTGGATACCGCGCGTATCCAGGAGTGGCTGCGGGGCTATCCTTTATTCTACAGCGGGTTATTATATATCTTCCTGTATGTGGTTATTTCATTCTTGCTGTTTTTTTCCAAAGACCTTTTGTGGTTTATGGCCGCGGTTTTATTCGGCCCTTCCTTAAGTGCTTTGTTCATTTGTATCGCGGAAACCATCAATGCTTTTATATTATTTTACCTTGCCCGCTACTTGGGAAAACCATACGTAGAGAAATCCCTCTCCGGCAGGTATAAAATCTTCTATGAAAGATTAAGCAAGGTCAATTTTTTCTGGCTTTTTGTATTCAGGGCAGCCCCGCTTATCCCCTATAGATTCCTGGATATGGCCTGCGGGCTTACCACAATGCGCTTCAGAAAATACCTGGCCGCGGTTGTTTTAGGGACGCCGGTCAAGATGTTCTGGGTGCAGCATATCCTCTACGGAGTAGGCAAAAGCGTGCTAGATAACCCCTATGCCCTGGTGGAGTATTTCTCAAACAATAAAGCTTTATTGCTATTTAGCCTGATATATATTATATTAGTTATTATGGTGATATTGAAAATGAAGGCAAGGGATTAATCAATGAGCGTAAACATAAAATTCTTAGGCGGGGTAGGCACGGTCACCGGCTCAAACCATCTTGTGATGTCCGATAATTCGGAGATTTTGCTTGATGCCGGTTTATTCTACGGGCGCCGTGATGAATCTTATAAAGTAAATACTACTTTTCAATATAGCCCTGGAAAAATTGATGCGTTGATTCTGTCCCACGCCCATATTGACCACTGCGGCAACCTTCCCAGTTTAATCAAAAACGGGTTACGCTGTAAGATATATGCTACCGCGGCTACTAAAGATTTGTGTAAGCTTATGCTTGAGGATTCGGGGAAGATCCAGGATGAAGATATAAAATATGTCAATAAAATCAACAGGAGGTTGGGCTTGCCGTTAAGAAAGCCTCTTTATACCAGCAGGGAGGCAAGTAAAGCGGCAAAGAAAATCCACCCTGTTTCTTACGGCCAGAGGTTATGCATCACCAAAGACGCGCACGTTACCCTGTTTAATGCCGGCCATATATTGGGTTCGGCCATTGTGATCCTGGAAGTTAAAGATGGGAATAAAACCATACGTTTAGGTTACGCGGTTGACCTGGGCAGGAAGGGCCTGCCCATGCTTGATGACCCGGTTTCTGTCAAAGGGCTGGATTATTTAATCTTAGAGAGCACTTATGGCGGCAGGTTCCATTCTCCTATCGAAGAAGCGAAGACAAAATTAAAAGAGGTGATCAACCGCACCATCCAGCGCAAAGGAAAAGTTTTAATCCCTTCGTTTACCCTGGAGCGCGCCCAGGAGGTAATTTATTTTCTTAATGAGTTATTAAAAGAGAATGCCATTCCGGCTATACCGATATATGTGGACAGCCCTTTGGCTACAGATATCACTGATGTATTTAAATGCCATGTTGATTATATGGATAAAGAGACATCCCAGGCAATAAACCGCGGGGACAATCCTTTTGAATTTTTAAACCTTAAGTTTATCCGCGACCAGAAAGCATCTAAAGCATTGAATAACGATAAACGGCCGATGATCATTATCGCCGGCTCAGGGATGTGCGAATCGGGAAGAATATTGCATCATCTGCAGAATAATATAGAGGATTCCCGGAATACTGTCTTGGTGGTAGGTTACATGGCGCGCGATACTTTGGGCAGGCGGATAGTTGAGAAAGTTAAATTTGTGCGCATATTCGGAGTGGAGCGCGAGTTAAACGCCGAGGTGGTGGTAATAAACGCTTTCTCAGGGCATGCTGACCAGAATGAGCTTCTGGATTTTGTCTCGGCCTGCCTGCCGTTAAAGCGGATATTCTTAGTCCACGGTGACCCGGAGCAAACCCAGGCCTTATTTGGCGTGCTCAACGCAAAAGGCCTTAATGTGTATATCCCCGCCAAAGAAGAAGAAATCTTGCTTGATTGAAGATTATATGCTAATATTACTTTTCCGTGTTTTTGTTGTTCATGAATAAAAAGGAGGATTCAAATGGCAGGTGGAAAATCTACGCCCAAGAAAGATAAAGCGCTTAAAGTTTCTGATGGTATGGAAGTCAAGACCAGCCAGATTCTTTCCAGAGGAATAGCAACTTATAAAGCCGGCATTAACGCGCGCGGGATAAATACCATATTTGCTCTTTGCCCGGGAAAGGCCTATTTTACCAAAAAGATGACCAACCACGGTAAAATGCGCACCTATATAAATGTAAAGCCAGCCGAGAAACCGGCTAAGTAAATATGGCTGATTCAGCCAGGAAGTATTCCAATACCAAATACGCGCTGAGTATCCTGGATACGGTTTTTTCCCTGGTTTTTCTTGTCGTATTTTTAGGCCTGGGTTTCTCAAGATTTTTCTCGGAAAGATTCTCCTTCCCTCTATATCTCCTGATAGTTTCAATTATCTATTATTTAATTAACTTTCCCTTAAATTTTTATCAGAGCCACATCCTGGAACACAAATTTTCCTTATCTAAGCAGAATATTCCGCAGTGGTTAGTTGACCAGCTTAAGTCCGGCATAATATCCTATATAATCGGGATTATTCTGGTTAGCGCCTTTTATCTGGTCTTGAAATATAATCCCACCACTTGGTGGCTGGTAATTTCAGGGTTCTGGATTTTCTTCAGTTTAGTTTTAGCTAAGCTTGTGCCGGTAGTAATCATTCCCCTATTTTTTAAATATAAGAAACTTTCTGATGAGACACTAAGGGGGAGGATTATTGCCTTGGCGGATAAGATGAAGATTAAAATCCTGGATTGTTTTGAAATAGATTTCAGTAAAAAGACGCTTAAAGCCAACGCCGCTTTTGTGGGAATGGGTAATACAAAACGGGTAATTCTTGCCGATACCTTAAAAGATAAATACAGCCACGATGAGATCGAGGTAATCCTGGCGCATGAATTTGCTCACTACAAATTAAAACATCTCCCGGTTTTAATATTTGTAAATTCTTTTTTTACAATAGTCTGTTTTTACTTGATATTTAAGACCAGTAATTATGCTTTGGCGCTGTTTAATCTTTCTTCTTTATCGGAGCTGGCCAGCCTGCCGCTGGTTTTTATTTATTTTGTTTTATTCGGGCTAGTCACCCAGCCGTTTACAAATCTAATCAGCCGTAAATTGGAAAAAGACGCGGACAAAATGGCGCTTGAGGTGACCGGCTCAAAAGATGCTTTTATCTCCATGATGGAAAAACTTTCCTCGCAGAATCTCGCAGATAGAAAACCCCATCCTTTAATCAAAATCTTCTTCTTTGACCATCCACCGATTGACGAACGAATTAATCTGGCTAGAGGTAATTAAGGATAATATTGGCGGCGCGGGAACTAGCGCCATTTTCGCCTAGTGAGGATTTGATTTGGCTGAGTTCTATCTTCATTCTTTCCATAGCAGAGTTCTGGCTGATAATCTTCAGGACCTGTTGGCATATTTCTTTTGGGCAGGCGTGGAACTGGATAAATTCCGGGACTATTTTTTTACCAGCCACTATATTTACCATCCCGATATAAGGGACCTTGACCTGCGGCCGGTAGAGCAGGTAGTTCAACAACCCCATTTTATAAACCACTACGAAAGGTTTCTGCATTATTGTTGTTTCCAGCGTAGCCGTGCCTGAGCAGACCAAACAGAAATCAGCGATATTCAGGCAATCGTAGGTCTTGCCTTCAACAATTTTTAATTTTATATCAAAACCGCGGCATATGCGCTCGTAGATGTCCTGGTCAACCTGGGGAGCTTTAGCGATTACGAACCGTACGTCTTTTATTTTGTTTTGTATGAGAGCGGATGTTTTAAGCATTACAGGCAGGATATTCTCAATTTCCTGTTTGCGCGACCCCGGTAAGAGGGCGATGGTAGTTTTGGCCTGAGGAAGCTGGAAGCGGTCCTGGAATTCCTCTTTTGTCATTGTGGGTTTAACAATATCCAACAATGGATGGCCGACAAAATCTGCCTCTATCCCATGCTTTCTATAGAATTCCTGCTCAAATTTGAATATCACAATCATCTTGTGAATATATTTTTTGATTGTTTCCACTCTGCCTGTTCTTGATGCCCAAATCTGCGGGCTGATATAGTAGAAGACCGGTATATTTTTGTTAATCTCTTTTGCCAGCCTCAGATTGAATCCGGAAAAATCCACCAGGATAAGGCAATCGGGTTTTTCTTGGGCTATTTTCTCCAAAATGAGCTTCTTAAGTTTTAAGAATTTAGGGAGTTTCTTCAACACATCAAAAAGCCCCATCACGGAAAGGCCTTTTATGTCGCAGAAAGTTTTGGCTCCGGCCTGGCGTAAAAGTGCCCCGCCTACTCCGGAGATTTTTATTTCGGGATTTATTTTTTTTATTGCCTGGGCGAGATTCGAGGCGTTAAGGTCTCCTGATGGCTCGCCGCAAATAATGAAGAGGTGTTTTACTTGGGCCATATCTGATTTTGGATTTCCAGGGCCACAGAAAGCGCGTCCCTGGCTACCGGGCCGGAAACTAACGGCTCTTTGCCTGTCAAGACACAATCAATAAAAGCTTGTAGTTCCCTCTG
>Ga0247841_10009092_pt1 | contig 14017 bp, 5 predicted proteins | sample LaCruzMarch2015__2_FD_192410 | JGI IMG/M metagenome (GOLD analysis project Ga0247841, IMG submission 192410) | Freshwater microbial communities from meromictic Lake La Cruz, Castile-La Mancha, Spain - LaCruzMarch2015_18m | ecosystem: Environmental > Aquatic > Freshwater > Lake | place: Spain...
AAACCTCTTGCAGTGGCATTGGCACCACCTGTATTCGTGATATTGCCGTTGCCGGTTGCAGTGATGCTTCCGATAGCCGAAACAGCCTGGGTGGTTACGATAGGGGCACTATTACTACTAGGTAATGTATTGGAATATAAAATATCATCTATGTATATAGTGCCTGGTGCTGTGGCATTGTTCTGATGATTAAAAGCATAAGAGTCAAAAATCACATCTGTTCCTAAAGCTCCTTTTGCCAGATTAGTGCCCACACGTGTTCCATCGACCCATAAATCCCAAGTTGCATTAGGTAAGCTATATGAAGTTCCTGAACGACTGTAATTGCTTGAAGAAATTGTATTATTGGCAAATACTTCAATTTGATAAACAGTCGAAGTACTCTGTATGAAAAGTGTAGTTGGATTACTAATCCCGGTAGTACCATATGTAGATGAGTTTAACACCTTGTATGAAATAGTATTAGAAGTCCCCAAAGTCCACTCTATACCTGCAAAAATCTGGGACGAGGCAATTGGGTTATTATCATTAAAGTTTACACCATCACCTAACGAAAATTTATATACACCGTTTGTGCCTCCTGAAAATGCTATATTGAATTTCATATAACCTGTTTTGCCTGATGTATAATCATAAACAGAAAATTTTGTTGTTGAGGTACTTCCTGTATTTGATGTAATTTGTAATTCTGAATTTGTCCCCAGACTAGCTAAACCTGGATTTGCCAAAACAATGGAACCTGGATTCGTTCCAACTCTCACCCTTGCCGTGCCAGAAGGTGGGGAGGGAAGAAAACTGGTTGATGCTGTAGAGGACGAAAAGGATCCTGTTCCGGTACCAAAATCATAAGTCCAGGGCTGGCCCCAACCCTTGTTTCCTATTAGCAGGACAAGGCAAAGGATGATTAAAGATAGAATTTCTTTTTTCATAATTTACTGTATTTATTGATTATTTGACTTAATATTTTTAGCCTGAATGATTCTTTAAAAAGCGCTAAGATATAAAAAGGTAAAGATGAATCGTGAAGATTCAAAATATTTTTTTCATACCCATTGAAACTGATGAGAGTTTGTATAAAGCTTTAAGAATCAGGATTTTCGTAAGAGGAATCAACTTGTAACTGAGAATGGCCGCGTTTGTTTCAGGTCTGTGGCATTTCAATAACATACAGCTGATTTCCATATATAAATGTCATTGAGTAAAGGTTATTAAATGTCAATAGCTTTGAACACAACATGCGCTGAGGAAACGACTAGAGACGCCAAGCTAAGCTGTTTTGAACTTTTGAGTGGAATACTGTACAAAACTTTGTGGTGCTCTACAGTAGAAGTTTTGATGCATTCTGTTAACCAAACGACATTGAAATCTGAAACAAGGAAACCGGAAAGATGAGATAGAATTACCAATTCTAACACGTCATCATGAAAAATATTCATGAAAAATAAAAAAATGTTGATTTTTATTTAAATAAATCAAAAGAAATTATCCATCAATTAAAAAATCAACTACCTTTGTGTACAGATAACAATTACTAACTAAAAAATTTTAACTATGAGAAAATTTACTTTTGTTTTAATGATGATGCTTGCTTTCGCTGGTTTTACGATGGCTCAGACCATTGAAGACTTCGAATGCATCAAAATGAACTTGTTTTCCCAGGGAACAACCGGTTCATTAAGTGTAGTTCCAAATCCGGATACTGCCGGAAATCAAAGCCTTTATGTGGGCAAAATGGTACGTGCCAAAGATGGAGATCCCTGGCAAGGCTGGTATGCAACTCTGCCAACTCCTATTAACATAACTACCAACAAGTACGTACACATCAAAGTATGGAAACCTCGTATTAGCCCTACATGCTTTAAAGTTGAAGGTGGTGCAGGAAATTCAGGTGATACTTATCCAATGAATGAAATTACCGAAGTAAACAAATGGGTTGAAGTAGTTTTCGACATGAGTACAACTCCTGCTTCCGGCGAATATGTTAAAATTGTTCTGATTCCCGACTTCCTCACACCAGTTGGCCTGACCGAAGACATCACCATTTATTTTGATAATCTTTATGCAAACAACGATCCTGCAGTTGGTAGTGCCCCAGTTCAACTCATGGAAAATTATGAGACCATCCCCCTCAATTATATGTTAGGTGGAGCTGATGATCTTAGCACAATGACGTTAATTTCTAATCCTGATAAATCCGGTGTAAACCTGAGTGATTATGTTATCAAGTTCCACCGTGATATGAATGGTGTGCCATGGGGCGGTTTCTGGTCGGCGTTACCTGTTCCTGCTGATGTAACCACTAACAAATATGCACACGCCAAGGTTTGGAAGCCCCGTATCAGCCCGGTTAAATTAAAACTGGAAGGCGGCGCAGCCGGTACCCTTGAAGCCCCTTCGATGAACACGCAAACCAAAATAGGTGCATGGGAAGATTTCGTATTTGATTTCACCTCAATAACCGGGACTTATCCTATTCTTGCTTTCATGCCCGATTTTGCTGATCCGGTGAACCTCACCTCAGACATTGATATCTATTTTGACGATTTTCGCCTGAACAGCGATCCCAATCCTATGCTTCCACCAGAACAAGTTTTCAGTGTGGATATGAATAATGCCGGACTCACCGCAGGACAGCAGGTATTTATTTCCGGTGCTATAGGCGGAATCAATGGCACATGGAACGAGCCAGGAACCAATCCTTACAATGAAATGTTTGATCCAGACGGTGATAAGATTTACACGGTCTATTTGCACATGGCTGACGGACTTATTGCCTTCAAATTCTTTAAGGGCACCGGTTGGAATGGTGGTGAACCCGTAGCTTCAGACAGGACTTACACTGTAAATGGAAGCTGCAACAATATCTTTACCTGGGGCATTGACGGCTTTGTCGTTTCAGCCCGTGAAAACCCCCTGGCAGGGAATGTGCAGATGTATCCTAACCCTGTAACCAACGAACTGAACATCAACTCAACTGTAACAATAAGCAAGGTAATCATTACTTCTACCCTTGGACAGGTTGTTGGCAATTATGCATTTAACAACACAGGTAACCAAACCATAAACACTTCAGCATTAAGCAGTGGTTTATACTTCGTTACATTTGTTGGCAAAGATGGCAACCAGTTGACACAGAAAATGATGAAAAACTAAGATTGGTAAATATCTATGATTAGAAAAAGCTCCTGCACCAGGAGCTTTTTTTATTAGTGCTGCAAAGAAAACCTGTGATCTTTTGGCTGTGAAGCTCGGTACCAGAAAACAACCATAAATAATAAAATACCGCGCACAATTTCATGTGAATTATTAAGATTGGATTCTTTTGGAAAGTACCAGGGTATAATGATGATAATCTGATTTCTATAATATTATCAGGTTCAGCACTTAATAATACTGCCGCTTGATCATATAGCTCTATCTTTTGCTTAACTTTGCATTTGGGGGTATTTGAAAAAGTGAGACGGCAATGGATCAAAAAGATTTACTTGTCATATGGATTATTGAAGCAATGGAAACATGTAAATGATGTATCGGATAGAAAAGCACAACGTATAGATTTCGATTGAAATTTAAATATATTTAAACTTAACATACACAGGATTAATAAATTAACACAAAAATGAATGATTATATTCAAACCCAAAGCCTAAAACTACTTACAACCATAGCCATTTTACTATTGAATCTGGCTGTTTCTGCCCAGGGATTAAAAGCAAGCGGGATGAAGATCGTAGATGAAAATGGCAACGAAATAATATTGAGAGGCATGGGTCTTGGCGGATGGATGCTTCAGGAACCGTATATGATGGAAATGAGTGGTTTTGCCGGAACACAGTGGGAAATCAAAGAAAAAATACAGGCACTTATCGGGGCAACAAATACTGAAGCCTTTTATAGTGCATGGCATGCCAATCATTGCACCCGGCGAGATATTGATTCTTTGGCTGCCTGGGGTTTCAATTCGGTAAGGCTGCCCATGCACTACAATCTTTATACATTGCCCATCGAAGACGAGCCTGTTGCAGGCCAAAATACCTGGCTCGAAAAAGGCTTTGCCATGACGGATAGTTTGATTGACTGGTGCAAAGCCAACCAGATGTATGTGATTCTCGATTTACATGCAGCACCGGGAGGCCAGGGTATGGACAAGGCCATCAGCGATTATGACCCTTCGAAGCCTTCGTTGTGGGAAAGTGATGCCAACAAACAGAAAACCATCGCCTTATGGCGGAAACTTGCTGAACGTTATGCCAACGAACCCTGGGTAGGAGCCTACGACCTGATCAATGAACCTAACTGGAGTTTTACCTCCGGGGGCAACCAGAACGGGTGTTCGGAAAATTCCAATATACCTTTGAGGCAAATCTATGTCAGTATCACTAATGCCATTCGTGAAGTGGATACAAATCATATCATAATTATCGAAGGCAATTGCTGGGGGAATAATTATAACGGCATCTTACCAGCCTGGGACAATAACATGGTGGTTAGTTTCCATAAATACTGGTCTTACAACGATGCAAGCTCGATCTCCGGAATAATCAATATCCGCAATCAGTATAACATCCCCATTTGGTTGGGCGAGTCAGGCGAAAATTCAAACTCCTGGTTCACGGAAGCCATTCAATTAGTCGAAAAAAATGGTATTGGTTGGGCCTGGTGGCCATTAAAAAAAATCGGGTCAGTAGTCAATCCGCTTACAATCCAGAAAACTTCAAGTTATCAGACCTTGCTTGACTATTGGAACAATGGAGGAACTGCCCCTTCTGTTTCTTTTGCAACCTCTGCATTGATGCAGATTGCTGTAAATTCCAATATCCAGCATTGCGTCTATCATAAAGATATTATTGATGCCATGTTCAGGCAGGTAAATGATTCAACCACAATTCCGTATGCAGTTCATGTCATTCCGGGATTCATCCCAGCTACCGATTTCGACCTCGGACGAAATGGTAAAGCATATTTTGATACCGACATCGCTAATTACCAGGTCAGCACAGGGACTTATACAGCCTGGAACAGTGGATGGAGTTACCGTAACGATGGAGTTGATATTGAAAAATCCAGTGATACCGAACCGGGTTCAAATGGATATAATGTCGGTTGGACAGCCGATAACGAATGGTTACAGTACACTGCTGGTGTTGACTCAACCGCAGCATACGCGGTGAAGTTCCGTTATGCTGGTTCAGATCAAGGAACAACAATTAAAATACAGGCTAATGAAGCGGATATCACTGGCAGCGTTTCGCTTCCACCTACAAGTGGTTACCAAAACTGGGCAAGCCTTACTATTGATGATGTTATACTTTATAAAGGTGAGCAAAAGTTGAAAGTCGCATTCGAAAAGGGGGGAGCTAATTTCGGATTTCTGGGTTTTTTACTGAGCAAGAAAATTGAAGATGTTGCTTTACAAGCAGTGTCAGCCGAGACGCACCAACAGACGGAATTGATACTTCTTACCTGCAATAAGATGCTTGTTGATTCCACGGTTACATCCGATGGTTTCAGTTGTACAGTGAACGGGAATATAGTAACTATTTCAAGTCTGGCAATCAATCCTGCAAACCCTTTTCAAATTAAACTGACTTTGGGCCAGCCAATAGTTGATATTGATGACATTAAGCTCCATTATTCTGCCGGGCATGTGAAGGCAACCGATGGAACCCTGCTGCTAAGTTTCAACAATCTTCAGGTGAAAAACAATTTGCCGGTTTATTTATTGGTTCCCGGTAAAATTGAAGCCGAAGCATTCAGTTTCAATCAGGGCTTAAAACTCGAAACCACTACCGATATAGGTGGCGGACAAAACATAGGGTTCACCAACTATGGCGATTACCTTGAATATAAAATCAGGGTGATGAAAACATCCAAATATTCTTTGGAAATCCGGGTTGCATCGGCAGGAACAGCCGGGAGGATAGAAGTACAACAGATTAATGCAGGCGGAACAGTGATCAACTCTGCTTTTGTCAATATCCCGGTTACAGGGGGATGGCAAACCTGGCAAACCATAACAACAACTATTGACCTTACTGAAGGTGTAAGTATTATAAAGGTTAAAATCCTGCAACCTGAATTCAATATGAACTGGTATAAGTTTTCCGTAAACAGCCAGGGGATTTCGGAGGATACAAATTCGGTTTTCAGTCTGTTTCCTAATCCTGCAGGTGATGAAATTTCGATTTTAATTCCGGGATCAAATGGCAAAAAGAAGGCGTTGGCCATCCGCTCAGCCAGTGGGATGAGGGTTAAAACGATAGAATTGACAGAATCTGAGGAAGCAAAAAAGGTTTCTGTCGGCGACCTGTCCAAGGGGCTATACATCGTAGAACTAGAATTGGATGGAATCGTTTATCGCAGCAAGCTCATTATCCAATAATTGACAACACGATATTCATTAACCCCAGTCTCAAAGCCGTGGTTACTGAATGAAACCAATTAGAGGACACAAGTCCTGACTTATTCCTCAAACAATATTAGTATCTGCCTGTTAAGGATTTTGGATTTAAAATAAAGCATCCACTCAGCAAACGAAGTTTTCGATTATTCGTGAAATTATTTCATTTTAACGTCTTGGTAAACAGGGTTATAAAAATCGTGTTAATTCCTGGAACCATTGAAAAACACTTTTCAGAGAGGGTTCATTAAAAAAAATTATTATGCGGTATAAAATTAGAAAAAATACATATTTCATGCTGATGCTTAGCATGGTATGTTGCATATGCTTCAATGGTGTAAGTGACGAAAGCAATCCAATTCAGGTAATTATTCCGGATACGAACTGCGATTTGAAAAAGCCCGATATTTCATATTGGTTGACCAGGTCCGATAAATCGGTCTTGCTGCAAAAGCAGAATCCGGGATTATATTTCAATACTTCAGTAAATCAATATCCTTCGATTGATATTGATACCACGATGATTTACCAGCAGATGGATGGTTTCGGTTTCGCACTTACCGGTGGGAGCGCATACCTCATTAACAGATTGCCTGCCCGGGACCGTGAAGCATTATTGCACGAATTGTTTTCAGCAGATAGCAATTCGATAAGTATAAGCTACTTAAGGGTCAGTATTGGCGCTTCCGACCTGAACGAAACGGTATTTTCGTACGATGATTTGCCAAACGGCCAAACTGATACAACCCTTGAGCATTTCAGCCTTTCACCTGATGAAACTGACCTGATCCCTGTAATGAAATCCATACTGCTGATCAATCCAAAGATAAAAATCATGGGTTCGCCATGGTCGGCACCGGTTTGGATGAAAACGAACAAAAGTTCTGTTGGTGGCAGCCTGCGTGCTGAATATTATGATGCGTATGCAAAATACCTGGCGCTATACATCAGCGAAATGAAATCGCAAGGCATTGGGATAGAGGCGATCACGATTCAGAATGAACCGTTGAACCCTGATAATAATCCAAGTATGGAAATGTCGGCTGCCGAGCAGCGCGATTTCATAAAAAACAATCTGGGACCTGCCTTCAAGGCAGCAGGTTTGTCCACAAAAATATTAGTTTACGACCATAACTGCGACCATCCCGAATACGCAACGACCATCCTCCTCGATCCTGCTGCTGCCCAATATGTGGATGGCTCGGCATTTCATCTCTATGCCGGCGAGATTTCGGCATTGTCGCAGGTTCATGCAGCCTATCCTGCCAAAGATGTCTATTTTACTGAACAATGGGTTGGTGGTCCAGGCAATTTTGCCGGTGATTTGCAATGGCATATACAAAACCTGGTGATAGGTGCCAGCCGGAACTGGAGCAAAAATGTTCTTGAGTGGAACCTGGCTTCTGATCCATCGTACAAACCTCATACAAAAGGCGGATGCACTCGGTGTGAAGGTGCTATTACTATTGGTACGGCCATTAGCCGTAATGTTTCGTATTACATTATCGCACATGCTTCCAAATTCGTTCCGGCAGGGTCGGTCAGGATCGCTTCAAACACACCGGCAAACCTTCCGAATGTAGCATTCAAAACACCGGATGGAAGGAACGTGCTGATTGTAATGAATAACAGCAATTCATTACAACCATTTAATATTAAATTCAACGGGCGCACGGCGGCCACTTCGTTAAGTAAGGGTGATGTTGCAACATTTGTCTGGTAACAAGCCCGATCCTCCTATGAGAAATGGAAAAAACCCATAATAAATACCACCATTTTTCACTATAACTTTCATAAATATTTTAGTAAGAATCAATTTTTCACTAAGCAAAAATTGATTGAAGAAGATTTCAGACTTAAAATGTAATTTATAATCATTCTAAATAATATTGTAAAATACTGTTTGACAATAATGTAGACTTTTTAGAATTAATCAGATGATAAACAATTATGAAATATTAACAATTATTTGCATAAGCATGAAAAATATATTTATCTTCGTGTTATAATTACACTTAAACCTCAACCAAATCATGAAAAGAAACCTACTGTTAAGTTCTTTGTTATTATTTTTTTCTTTCTGGGCATGGTCCCAGCAAGTTCAAATCAGTGGAGTCGTGAAATCGGCCACAGACAATCTACCTCTTCCCGGAGCTTCAGTTATTATTAAAGGAACTGTTACCGGAACAACGACTGATATAAATGGGCAATACTCGGTTAAGGCCAGCCCCAGGCAGGTGCTGGTGTTCTCATTTATAGGTATGAATGCACAGGAAGTTACCATAACCGCAGATTCTAAAATCATAGATATTGTGCTGACCGAAAGCGCAACAATGATGCAGGAAGTTGTGGTTGTAGGGTATGGTACACAAAAGAAGAGCGTTGTTACAGGCGCTATTTCCAGTGTCAAGTCAAAGGATATTGAGAAAATCCCTAACGGCCGTATTGAGCAGGCCCTTCAGGGTAGAGTTTCCGGTGTGACCATAGCTGCAAACTCAGGCCAGCCTGGATCTGCATCAACCATTCGCATACGTGGAGTTACCACTTTCGGTGATGGTGGGAATAATCCACTCTGGGTTGTTGATGGCGTTGTTATAGATGCTGGTGGTATCGGGTATTTGAACCAATCGGATATCGCATCCATTGAAGTGCTGAAAGATGCAACTTCTGCAGCCATTTACGGAACCAGGGCCGCTACCGGGGTTATCCTGGTTACTACCAAAAAAGGGCAAAGCGGGAAAATGCTTGTCAATTACAACGCTTTTTATGGTACCTCAGCCCCGGCTAAGGTATTGAAGCTGTGTAATGCAACCCAGTATGCAGCGTTAATAAATGAACGTCAGACCAACGGGGGCTTAGCTATTAAGTTCCCGAATATAGGTCAGTATGGAACAGGAACCGATTGGCAGAAAGAAATTTTCAATACAAATGCCATGCGTTATTCGCACGAACTCAGTTTAAGCGGCGGAAACGACAGATCTACGTTTTATACGTCAATAGGTATTACAAACCAGGAAGGAATTGTTTTATCGGATATTTCCAACTACAACAAAATCAGCATCCGGTTAAATTCCGAACACAAAATATCGAAAGTTTTTACTTTTGGACAAACCCTGGGTTACACCCACCAGAAATCAATTGGAATAGGAAATACAAACAGTGAATATGGCGGACCATTAAGTTCAGCCATAAACCTTGACCCGATTACACCTGTAATTGAAACCAACCCAAAACTCGCAAATCAATCTCCTTACACAGGCGATCCTGTTCCACCTGTTATCAGGGATGCAAACGGCAATCCATATGGGATATCTCCTAATGTAGGACAGGAAATGACAAACCCTTTGGCATATGCACAAACAAGGTTAGGGCAGTACAACTGGTCAGACGATATCGCGGGTAATGCTTACCTTGATGTGGCTATTGATAATCATCTTAAGTTCAGAACATCAACTGGTGCGAAATTAGCGTTTTGGGGTTGGCAGGGATTTACCCCTCTATATTATTTAAATGCGTCAACATCGAATCTCGTTTTAAATAGTTTTGGTAAAAGCATTCAACAGGGATTAGACTGGAACCTCGAAAATACATTAACCTACAGCAATAAGATACAGGATCATGAATTCAGCATTTTACTCGGGCAGGGGGCTTATGTAAATGGTATTGGGGGTGGCTACTCTAATACGATTCAAGGTCTCCCTATCAGCAGTTATGAAGATGCTTCCTTTAATTTTGATATTACTACCGACCATAAAATTTCAAGTGTTTGGGATTTTACTGAACATAAAATATCTTCCTTATTTACGCGTGTAAACTACAATTATAAAGAGAGGTATTTGTTTACCGGTATTATTCGCCGCGATGGTTCCACCCGGTTTGGTGCGAATTACAAATACGGCGTATTCCCGTCCTTCTCCTTAGGCTGGGTTGTTTCGAGCGAAAGCTTCTGGAAAACAAATGACATCGTCAACACCTTAAAAATCAGGGGTGGATATGGTGTAAACGGTAATGATAATATCGGGGATTTTGGTTACCTTGCTACGGTTATCGGTGGTTTCAATTACACAATTGGAAATACCGGAAATTATACCACTGGGTATGCGCCTAAAACACTTGATAACCCTGATTTACACTGGGAAGAAACTGCACAGCTTAATATAGGCTTCGATGCAAGGTTCTTAACTAACTTCAACTTAGTCGTTGATGTTTTCAAGAAAAAAACCAAAGGTATATTAAGGACTATACCCATACCAGGTTACGTGGGAGTTTCCTCTCTGCCTGTTGGAAACGTTGCTGATATGGAAAATAAAGGTGTTGAATTCGAATTAGGGTACAACAAAACATTCGGTGAGGTCACCTTTTCGGCAAATGGCAACATTGCGTACCTTAAAAACGAGGTTACCTATGTAAATTCAGATGCCGATTTTATCGCAGGGGGAGCGTCATTTCAATCTATGGGCCCGGTTACCCGAATTCAGGTCGGACAGTCGTATAACTCCTTTTATGGGTATCAAACCGATGGCATTTTCCAGAATTGGGACGAAGTTAATGCATATGTAAATCCTGAAGGTGGCTTGATCCAACCCAAAGCCGCTCCCGGTGATTTGAAATGGGTTGACACAGATGGCAGTGGGCTGATAACGGAAGATGATAAAACATTCCTTGGATCGAGTATTCCAAAATACACTTATGGCCTGACATTAAATGCTGCTTACAAAGGATTTGATATCATGGTGTTCTGCCAGGGAGCAGCCGGAAACAAAATTTTCCAGGGCTTACGCCGTCTCGATATAGAATATTCGAACTGGCAGACTATAGCATTAAGCCGCTGGACAGGTGAAGGTACTTCAAATGATTATCCACGACTTACCAGTAATGATGCTAACGGGAACTTTGGTAATATGTCGAATTTCTACCTGGAAAAAGGAGATTATTTCCGCCTCAAACAACTCCAGATCGGCTATTCCATAAATTGTGACCTCCTGAAGAAAATTGATATCAGTAAATTCAGGATTTATTTACAGTCGGAGAACTTATTGACTTTCACTGGTTATACCGGGTACGATCCTGAAATCGGGGGTGGTGTGTATGGCATTGACAAAGGTTTTTATCCACAGGCCCGTTCATTCATAGCCGGATTGCAACTGCAATTTTAAATTTTACCAATGATTATTCATTTGTAAAACAACTGTGCTTTATTAAATTAAAACACTCACAAACAAAATTAAAAAAAAATGAAAAAAAATCGAAATACCTTCTTATTTATTGCTGCCACAATGGTTTTATCCCTTGTATCATGCCAAAAGGATTTTATAGATATCACACCCAAAGGCCAGTTCCTGACAGCCAATTATTATCAGAATGAATCGCAGGCTTATGCTGCTCTTGTAGGAGTTTACGATATCATGCGTAAAAACTCCGGCGGATTTGAGAACATGATCACCATGATGAATGCCGGGTCGGATGACCAATTTGCAGGAGGTGGTGGTGCTACCGACGGAATCGGGATACAGAGCTTTTCAAATTACACCGAAACCCAGTTTACAGTTCCGGCTAGTTATTGGAACGATTTTTACCAGGGGATTTTTAAGGCAAATACACTGTTACTTAAGCTGCCAGCCACTAGCATGTCTGAGACCTTAAAAACAAGATTTTCCGCCGAAACAAAAGCAATAAGGGCCATGTGTTATTTTAACCTGGTATGCTTGTTTAAAAACATCCCCCTGATTCTGGAACCTTTAGCCACCGGTGATATTTATAATGTTACCCAGGCTAAGCCTGAAGATGTTTATGCCCAGATTGAAAAGGATCTGACCGAGGCAATTCCCGGATTACCGCCTACAATTCCTGCAAAGCACTATGGACGGTTAACAAAAGGAGCGGCACAGGCATTACTTGGTAAAGTTTATCTATACGAAAATAAGGGTTCCCTTGCTGCAGCTCAGTTGGCTGAAGTGAATGGAACACCAGGCGGGACAAATCCATACGGATACAAACTGCTTACCAATTACAGTGATCTTTGGGTAGTTGCCAATAAGATGAATAGCGAATCAATTTTAGTCACATGCCACACCAATCTCGGTCTTAGCGGTTGGGGCAACTGGGGTTCAGGCACTGATGAAGGCAATACAGTTTGTGTAATGGTAGGCCCGAGAGGTTACTCTAAGGTAGCTTCAACTGCACCCGATATACCCTCAGGCTGGAGTTTTAACGTATTTACCCAGGATTTTTACGACGTCATCAAAACGGATCCTCGTTTTTCATCCACCGTTTTTGATTTGAAAGCTCTTAGTGCAGAAGGAAAGGCTACTTATATTGAGGGGTACATGAACACCGGTTATTTCTTTAAGAAATATATGCCAACCCAGGCTGATGTAAGTACAAGTGGGGGTGATGCAGTGCTTAACTACAAACAGGACAGCTATATTATACGCCTGGCCGATACTTATTTAATGGAAGCTGAAGCCTTAGGGGCTACAGGTGACAGGGCACAGGCATTATTGGATGCTGTCAGGGCAAGGGTAGGCCTGGATCCGGTTCCTGTATCCTTGGCAGCCATAAAAGCTGAGCGCAGGTTAGAATTAGCTGGCGAAGGCTTCCGTTTCTTTGACTTGGTAAGATGGGGCGATGCTGCCTCCAAATTGGCAAGCAGAGGTTTTACGGCTAATAAGAATGAGATTTTCCCAATTCCCAATGCAGAACTATTAGGTACGAAATTAGTTCAAAACCCAGGTTATAACCAATAATAGATAAAGACATGAAAAAAATAAAATTATTATATGGCATCATTGTTCTGTTTGTTGTCGTTTCAACAAGTTGTACTAAGATCGAAGGTATTGATCAGGATTTGTCCTTTTTAAATTCTGTGAGTTCATCTAACCTTGACAAAAATTTTGTGATCAGTGATGATAATTCCGGAGATGTAATAATTACACCTCTTGGAGAAGGCGTTACTTCTTATATGGTGTATTTCGGACACGACACCGGAACAGCGGCGTCAGCGGTGGTTTTACCAGGCTATAGCACAACCCACTCATATCCGGAAGGAAGTTATACGGTTTCTATAGTGGCCTACGATTTAGCAGGAAAAAGCACCACAAATACTTATCCGCTTACGCTGACATACCGTGCTCCTGAAAACGTGGTTATTACTATCGAAGGCGATATGATAGTCAGTGCTACAGCACTTTATGCAAAATCATTTTTAGTTTACTACGGAGATGTCGAAAATGAGGTTGGAACCCCGATGGCAATCGGGCAAAAACTACCCGCGCATATCTATCCGAACGGTGGTCCATATGACCTTAAAGTGATAGCTCTTAGCGGTGGTGCAGCTAAAACAGAAGTGATCAAAACTTTGTTTGGTTTACCAATAACATTTGAAAGTACAACAACGGATTACGTTTTTGGAACTTTTGGCGCAGGCCAGAGCTTTGAAAAAGTAGCAAATCCCGACGCAAGCGGAATAAACACCAGTGCAACAGTAGGGAAACTTACCAGGGGATATGAAGCCTGGAGCGGCACCTATAGCCCTTTAAACATTCCAATGAACTTTGCATACGGGAAAAAAATTAAATTATGGGCATATAATCCGAATGCAGCACTAATTGGCAAAAA
>Ga0247841_10009094_pt1 | contig 14014 bp, 13 predicted proteins | sample LaCruzMarch2015__2_FD_192410 | JGI IMG/M metagenome (GOLD analysis project Ga0247841, IMG submission 192410) | Freshwater microbial communities from meromictic Lake La Cruz, Castile-La Mancha, Spain - LaCruzMarch2015_18m | ecosystem: Environmental > Aquatic > Freshwater > Lake | place: Spain...
ATCTGCCCCCGGAGGGGTGGGAGAAGACCAATGAGCCGCGCGAGGGTGTTCGCGTCTTCGCGGCGACGTTGGAGAACGCGGCCAAGATGGCGATGGGCCACGAGGTCGAGAACGACAGCTCGTTCTCGCTCATCATGCGCCTCTACTGGCTCTGGAGAGAGCGTCTTCTTCTCTGCGATTGAGGAAACAACAACAAAGGAGGTGATCAGGGGGCCTACGGGCCCCCTTCACCGAATCTTGATATCTTTTTCTAAAACCTGTAACTTATAATCCTAGTAATTTATTATTTTATGAAGCAGAAGATTGCAATTTTGGGCGCATCCGGAATGCTTGGATCGATGGTTCTAGACGTCTTTTCTAAAGACAGCGATTTTTCATGTCTAGCTACCGTACGAAGCTCTTCTGAACTAAAAAATCTTAAAAAATATAAAAACGTTAAATATTGCGCCCTAGATGTTGAGCGAGCCGATGTAGGGACATTAAAAAAAGCTCTCAAAGGCGCTAAGTGGGTCGTTAACTGTATCGGCATTATCAAACCCTATATCCACGATGACAATGCCTTAGAGGTCGAAAGAGCGCTTCGAATAAACGCACTTTTTCCACATCTTTTGGCCCAAGCGGTTACCCCATCGAAAGTGATTCAGATCGCTACAGATTGTGTCTACTCAGGGGATAAGGGTGGTTATGTCGAAAGCGACTATCACGACGCCTTGGATGTTTACGGTAAGACAAAATCAATCGGAGAAGTGCATTTAAAGAATATGTACAATATCCGCTGTTCGATTATTGGACCGGAACTTACCGGCCATCTGTCGCTAATGGACTGGTTTCTGACTCGTCCCAAAGGTGCTCATGTCGATGGCTTTAAAAACCATTTCTGGAACGGCGTTACCACTTTGCATTTTGCTAAAATTTGTAGCGCCATTATTAAAAATAATATTCAAATTAAACATTCACAGCATATTGTTCCTTCGGGCAAAATCAGTAAAAACGACATGTTGAGAGTTTTTGCCAAGGAGTTTAATCGTCAGGATGTCAAAATAAAGCCAACCAATGCGCCGAATGTTGTCGATAGGACACTTCAAACCAAGAGTTCCAAACTAAATGAAAAAATTTGGAAAGGCGCGCTATACAACAAAATTCCATCCGTACCTGATATGATTAAAGAACTTGCTCTATATAAAAGGATTTCACAATGAAAATAATGACAATCGTTGGAACCAGACCTGAAATTATCAAGCTAAGCCGGGTAATTCCCGCGCTCGATAAATATTTTGAGCACATCTTGGTCCATACCGGCCAGAATTTCGACTATGAATTAAACGAAGTTTTCTTTGAAGAGTTAGAGATAAGAAAACCTGACTATTTTCTTAATGCTGCCACCGACAACACAGCTCAAACCATTGGCAATGTCATTACCTATTCCGACAAGCTAATGGATAAGTTAAAACCAGACGCGATATTGCTCTACGGCGATACGAACAGTGCTCTATCTATCATCAGTGCCAAAAGGCGCAAAATCCCTGTCTTCCATATGGAGGCTGGCAATCGGGCGTTTGACCAAAGAGTTCCAGAAGACATTAATCGCAAAATCCTCGATCATTTAAGCGATATCAATATGCCCCTTACCGAGCACGCGAGGCGCTACCTGATTCTTGAGGGCATCAAGCCAGAAACGATTATCAAGACCGGCTCAACGATGAAGGAGGTCTTAATCTATTACAAGCCGAAAATCGACTCATCGAATGCACTAGACGATTTGAAGTTGAAGGCTAAAAGCTATTTTGTCGTCAGTGCTCACCGTGAAGAGAACATTGACAACGATCAAAATTTTGCGCGCCTGCTCGATTCTCTCGACGCTGTTGCTAAAAAATATAAAATGCCGGTGATTGTATCGACCCATCCCAGAACGCGCAAAAAATTGGGAAAGCGGGTCATTGGTCTTGATAAACGGATTGTTTTTCTTAAGCCTCTAGGCTTTTTTGATTACGTTCATCTTCAGCAGAACGCTTTTTGTGTTATATCCGATAGCGGTACGGTTAGTGAAGAATCTTCAATTCTAAACTTTCCAGCCATTACTATTCGCCAGGCACATGAAAGACCCGAGGGGATGGACGAAGGGGTGCTGATTATGTCGGGACTTGAGTCAAAGAATGTCTTAAAATCAATTGCCATCGTTACCGACCAACAGACTCACAATCGACCCGTTGCGGATTATGATGTCGATAATGTCTCGGACAAAGTCGTTAAAATTATCATGAGCTATACCGACTACGTTAATCGGACGGTCTGGTTTAAAGATAACAAATAGTTGATGAAAGTTGTTTTTTTTAGCAGACGTCCTACGCAGGGATATTTCTCTGTCGAAAGAGTTTTTGATCTCGTACGCAAAAACCTTCCTAAAAGCTTGACCAAGGAAGTTTTTATTCCCAAATATGTAAGCAAAGGTTTTTGGCCGCGCCTTTACGATATTTTCGAAGCATCTTTTCACCAAGGAGACGTAAATCATGTTACCGGCGACGTGCATTTTCTGTCCTATCTGATGCGAAAAAGAAAGACGATTTTAACGATACTGGACTGCTATTTCTGCCATGCTGACATGTCAAGATTGAGCAGGGCCATTATAAGGTTCTTTTGGTATATAATCCCAGCCAAAAGAGTTGCTTACATTACAACCATTTCGGATTTCGCCAAAAGTGAGATTCTGTCGCAAATCAACTTCGACCCTAATAAAATTATCGTAATACCGGTTCCGCTGATGGAGGGTTTCAAGCATTCGAAGAAGACTTTTAATGCCAATGAGCCTGTTATCTTACAGATCGGAACAGCTGTTAACAAAAATCTCTTCAAGCTATTTGAGGCTCTGGATGGATTAAAGTGCACTCTGAACATTATCGGACACCTCAATGATGCGCATCTCGAGGCTTTGAAAAAGCATCGCATTAAATTTAAAAATTTTACCAACCTGACTGATTCGCAGATTATTGATCAATATAACGCTTGCGATATCGTGACATTCGTATCAACGTACGAGGGTTTTGGCATGCCTATCATTGAGGCCAACGCAGTTGGCCGACCCGTGATCACCAGTGATTTAGCGCCAATGAGCGATGTTGCCGCCAAAAGCGCTTGCTTGGCAGATCCCAACGACGCTAGCTCAATCAGGACAGGGATTACAAAGATCATCAAGGATCCTGTTTATAGAACAAATCTTATTAAACTCGGACTTGAAAATTCAAAAAGATTTGACGCAACGGTTATTGCTAATCAATATCTCGCTCTCTACAGAAAATTATCTGATAAGTAGCTTACTTAGCGAATTGGTAGATGCTAATGTTCTCGTTTTGCCAATATAGTTTATATTTGGAAAAATATTCGGAGTTTTTGATCAATTCAATTGCTCGATTGTGTTCTTCTCTGATTGTGGCTTGACGAGCTCTGAAAACTTGAAGTTCCTTGTCGATCGACAATGCGTTTTGCGAAAGAATCGGATCAATCTCAAAAAATTTATCTTCTATCATAATGAAACATTGGTCATACGGACAGTCATTGCCCATTAGACTTGAATCCAGCCGACCGTAGGTGAAATTCTTAGACACGGCGGTGGCTCTTCTCTCGGCTGTAACTAGCAGAATCTTCTGGTTTGGATACTGTCGGCTGATCGCTCTTGCCTGCGTAAAATATTCCTCAAAATATCCACGGTAAAAAGTCGGTGGGCTGATGACCGATGCAACTAAAAGAAGGGCAAAAATACTGTAGAAGATAGGCCCTGGTATTCTGCGAATCAATCTATCGAGAAGATAAATTGTTGCCAACATGACAAATAGCAATAGATACCAGCCACTTCGCCCCCTGTAGGTACTCATTTCAAACATTCCCGTCTGAGTGGCTGTGCAGAAAAGCAAAATTAGTGATCCTAAAACCAGCATCACATAATCGCTCTTTTTAATTCCCAGATAAATCATAATTAACGATATAGCAATCCAAAAATACGCAACGATTGATACTATTCCGCTAAAAGGCCTAATGTCTTTGACGGCTATTATATCGCCTCCTGTAATTGCCATCGGTATGAAATAATCGCTTATAACTTCATTGCCTGCAACAATGTCTTTAAGCCATTGATTGCGCGACAGTAAATCGGATGATTCTTTCATGTTTGTAGTAACGGTTAAGCCGGTATCTTCCGTTTCAGCAATGTAGATCTGAGGAAAGTTACCGGCGTCAGATCTCTCAGAAACCGTATTTTGCAGATAGACTAGGCCAAATGCCAGAGCAAATCCTAGCAGGGAAATCAGAAATATTTTTCCAATAAATCGCGAATAATTTTTCCCGATTTTCTTGACCGCTACAAGAGCAATGCCGCAGAGTATGACAATGACCGCAATAAACTGAACGAGCAGATATGGTACCGTGATGGCAAGAGCCGAACAAGTCAGGGCGAAAAACAGCAAACTTTTCTTTTCCAGTAGCTCCCTAGGTTTCATTAGAATATAGACGAGAAGGGGAAGAAAGATGAACGTTAAAGCAGTTGGAAAAAAGCTTATAGTTTGCAGGGTTAGAATGTTAAAAACTGGCAAGCCAAACCCGAGCGCTAGAAAAAAGAGCATACGTTTATTTTTGAATAGATCCTTGTAAATTAGATATAGCGATAAAATTGTCATAACGCCTAGAACTGGTCCGGAAAAACGATAGACATTCACAATTTCAGTTATCTGGGACACTGGAAAAATAAGAATGTGAAAACCGGGAGGGTATGAAGCGAAGCTAAGTTTTCCGACAATATCTAGATCGATCATGTACAGCGCATGCGCACTGGCATCGATGGCCCCTGGAGAAATTATCAAAGCGGCGTCGTAGAAACGCAGCAATATTATCGAACCTATTGCCAGTAAAACTGGAATTGCAATTTTCCAGTCAAATTTTAGCCTTATTTTTTTTGCTTTCTTGAAAAGCCCAAGCCTTAAAGCAAAGAAGATATTTATCAGTAAAACTAGCAATAGGTAAATAATAGGGAAAAATTTGATTGTGCCAGTTATGTAAAATACGTATCCAAACAGTATCTCTACCGAGAAAGATATGGGGATGCTTACTCTTAAAGCTACAGGAAAGTCTTTTAAGTATGCATAAAGAGGCAAGAGTAACGCAAAACCGCTTGCAAAGAGCACAAGTGCAATTTCTAGGATCGCCACAAAATCCATCGATGTCAGTTGCATTACTTAGAGATAATTTTATTATATGTTGAGATTACTCGATCCGTGATCGAACCAAGGTCGAATCCTTTGAGAGCCTCTTTGCAGTTTTTGGCTAATTTGCCTCTCGAATCAAAAGCCTTTTTTAATTCTAAGGTGCTTTCCAGCGTGTTGCAAGGGTCGCAAATCGTGGCGCTTCCCTTGTCGTAAATTTCTTTTGCCACGCCAACATTTTTAGAGAGACAAACCGGCAAGCCATGCGCAAGTGATTCTAGGACCACGATTCCAAATGATTCATATCTAGAGAAAAGCGCAAAAACATCAGCGATGCAGAAAAGCTCTTCTTTAATCTTATCTGCGGCCATGCCGGTAAAAATTACTTTGTTCTGAACATTCTCATCTTTGATTATCTTTTCCAGTCTTGATTTCTGACCTCCCTCGTCGGGACCAGCGATAATAAGTCTGAACCCCGGATCCTCTTTGGCGATAATTGCAAAAGCTCTAATCAGCAAATCTATTCCTTTTATGATGCTCAAACGCGATAAGCTCAAGACGACCTTGCTATTAGCCCCAAGACCATATTTTTTTCTGAGAATAGAATTACTTGAGCACTTTCCTTGGTAGGGTGGCGCCGGATTTGGGATGATCTCGATTTTGTCTTTTAAGCTTGAATCAAATGAAAGTAAGTTTGACTCCTCGTTTGCAGATAGTACAAATATTTTCTGTGCGTTATAAATAATAAACTTTCCGTACAGGGACATAAAAACTTTTTTTATCTTAGATTTTCCCATCTCAACTGTTGTATCGAATTTTTCGTGAAGATGGAGGACGTAAGGTATGCTATATTTCACGCAATATTTTGCTGCAAAAATATTTTGTAGAGTATAAAATGCGTGGAGGTGAACTATGTCGAAGTCTTTAACGTTGTTTTTAAGGTAAGCTCTAAAGCCTTTTGGCATATACAGATTAGAGTTTTTCGCCAGTTTATTACTGACATTGCGAAACCGCAATACTTTAACGCCATCTATCACTTCACAAACCTTATCCATTCGTTTAAGATGGTCGTATGCGTCGGTAGTCAAGACGGTTACCTGGTTACCCCGCTTGGCCAGCTCTGTGGATAGTTCGGAGCAAACTTTAACTGGCCCGCCATAACCCCAGGCTGGGGCATAGAAGGGGATCACTTGAGCAATTTTCATAGGATTATATTACAGATAAGGCAAATGACTTTCAACCTCAATCTTTAAACTTTTATCTTCTTAATATGAATATTCTTGTTGTTCACGAAACGGAGTATATCGAAAAGGTAGTTTTTGAATACCAAATTATTCCCGAATTATGGTCGAGCTGGGGTCATAATGTTTACGTTGTCGATTTCCCCACCAATTTGGACAAGAAAAACTTTTTCGACTTAGGTTCGCTCAAGACTAAGACCATCAAAAATGTTAGTAGATCTAACAAGAAGAAGGGGATAACTTTAGTTAGGCCAGGCTTTATCAAATTGCCGATCATCAGTCGTTTGACCGCTTCCGTAACCCATCACTTTGCAATTAGAAAGGCTATTAAGAAATACGATATCGACGTAATCTATTTGCTCTCCGTTCCCACAAATGGCTTACAGGCAATAGCGGCGGCCAAAAAGTACAATATCCCTGTGCATTTTAGGCTCCTAGATGTTTTGCATGAAATTGTCCCCTACAAGATCCTCTCCTACCCAACCTATCTGATGGAAAAAAGGGCATACCGACAAGTGGCTGAATTATCTGCAGTTACACCCAAGCTAACTGAATACGCGATAAAATTGGGGGCCGATCCGACGACGTCACTTTATCTCCCAACCGGCTCTGACTCAGACATTTTCTTTCCGGGGCCCAAAGACAAAGCACTTTTGAAGAAATTTGACATTAAGAAAGACGACCTAGTTCTTGTTTTTGCTGGTACGCTCTATAACTTTTCAGGATTAGACCGTATCGTTACGTTTTTAGGGCAGCACAAAAAAAATTGTCAAAGTGTCAAATTGCTTATTTTGGGCCGCGGAGAACAACGGGAAGCGCTTGAAAAATTGATTAACAAGTTTAACCTTCATAAACAGGTTTTCGTAACTGGCTTTATCCAATATGGGGATTTGCCAAAATATCTCAATCTCGCTGACATTTGCATCAACCCCTTTGAGATCAACGAGGTAACTAATATAATTTTTCCAGGCAAGATTTATCAATATTTGGCTTGCGGTAAGCCAGTTATCGCCACAAGACTAGCCGGAATGACGGGACTGTTTCCTGACAACGGTGGAAAGAATAATATTTTTTATTTTGACCTTGATAAAGTAGAGGGTTTTTTCGCACTGTTAAAAATCATTAAATTACAGGCGATTAAAGACCCCAACCCATCTGTACAAAAAATTGCCAGAACGCTGGAAAAGCGATTGCAGCGCTTAGTGAAAAACTAGTACTTTTTTAGCTTTTTTTTAGATACAAAATTCATGAGTGCGAATTGTCGCGTGGTCACTTCGAGTTTTTTTTCGATTCGATTAGCCTTGATGTAAATCCTATAGCAAATAAACAGAACAAAAATGATTGCCATTCCGAAGATCGTTCCGAGCCCTGTTTTATCTCCGCCTAAAAACTGAATTAAAAATTGTACAAAATTGGGATAAAAGGTAAAGACAATGATCGCGAACCAGAGAATCACCCAGAAGATTGTCATAGTCAGCGATCCTTTCTTGTTTTTGAAGTCTGTAATCGATCTTGCGATCACAAGCAGGGCAAACAGAGAGGCAAAGATTTTGGCGATAATTAACATTTTTAACCCGTAATTTTCTTGAAGATTAACTTTACCACAATGTTGATCCCATTGAAGATAGATTGGCCTTTTTTGTTTGAATATTTATTATAAATGACCTTAATCGGGATTTCTTTCATTTTTAACCTATTGCGTGAGACTTCAATAATTATTTGGGAACAGAATTCATAGCCCATTGCGTCAAAGCGTAGCGCGTGGAGGGCTTTTTTAGAAAAAGCTTTAAAGCCAGATTGTGAGTCTGTGGTCCACTTTCCCGAAAGAGCAAAAGTAATGAGATTAAGGCCTTTATTACCTATTTTCTTATACCAAGGCATTCCCTTAGGGTTTAGCAGTCTTGTGCCAACGACTAAGTCGGCCTCGCCATTTAAAATTGGTCTCAAGACTTTCTCGATGTCCTGCGGGCTGTGCTGCCCGTCTCCATCAAAGGTTACCGCGGCGTCAGCACCTATCTGCATGGCCCCCTCTAATCCCGTAGCCGTGGCCGAACCCGCCCCTGAGTTAACCAGCAGGTTAATCAAGTACGCCCGTGTTTTGTTAATCTCCTCAGCAGAGTTATCGGTTGATCCATCGTTGACGGCCAAAACGGTGATTTTATTGACACCTTTAATTTTCTTCGGCAAAGAGTCGATTACTTTTTTTATCACTGCCCCTTCATTATAAACGGGGATAACGATAGCTAGATGCATATTAAATAAACCAATGATCAATCTTCAATGATCAGTTAAATGAACCAATTTATTATCTAATGACCTTTTTCTAAAGTTGTAATTATCTTTTGGAAGATAAGGTTTAATTCCAGAGCTTCTTGCTTTACAAGGTTAACATTTTCAATCTTACTTGCAACTGCTTTTTGTAAAATTTGTATCCAGTATCTTGTCTCTCTAATTTCTTTTTTGCAGATGAAAATCTTGTTTTTGAAGTCCTTTTTGGAACAGGCGTTATTTGCTTCCATATAATTAGCTCCAACGCTTGTGCCTGCTCTAACTAATTGCTTGATTATAGGTTCGGTGATGGTTTCCAGCTTGATACTCTTGCATAATTCAACGATGTTTTCTGAAAAACGCGTTGTTCGCTCCTCTAAATCAAATCTATTTTCTGACACTTCTTTAATTAATAATTAATTGAAAATTGATTATTGGTTATTTATTTTCATACCAGCTCACGGTTCTCTTCAAGCCCTCTGATATGTCGACTTTACTCTTCCAGTCCAGCTCCAAATAGGCTTTGTTGGAGTTTAATGAACTGGCGAGTTGCTCCGGGCGGGCTGGCCCGTGATCAATCGGACTTTTTGTTTTTGATAATTCCGCTATCTCTTGAGCGAGCTCGTTGACTGAAATCTCGACTCCTCGACCGATATTATAAATCCCACAAACAGGTGATTTCATGGCGGCTAGATTCGCCGTTACGATGTCTGACACATAAACATAATCGCGAGTCTGGTCGCCATTGCCGTGAACCGTTATTGGCTCGCCAGCGAGCATCCTGGTGGCAAATATCGCCACCACACCGGCTTCTCCGTGGGGATTTTGGCGTGGGCCGTAAACATTGGCGTAACGCAGGATAATGTACTGCAACTCGGACCGTTTTGCAAAGTATTTGACGAATGACTCACCGAAAAGTTTGTCTATGCCATAAGGTGTCACTGGATCGGCTTTGGCAGTTTCGTCTGTCGGCCTTGCGACGTCATCGCCGTAAATTGCGCCGCCGGTCGACGAGAAGATTATCTTCTTAACGTCATACTTTTCACAAAGCTCTAAAATATTGATCGTGCCGATGATGTTGACCTTGACGTCAAAGGCAGGCTTGGCGACCGAATCTGGGACACTGGCTTGAGCAGCCAAATGAAAAACTATCTCGGGAGATTCCTTCTCGAAAACTTCTTCGAGTAAACCCGGAGATGTAATATCGACTTCATAGAACTTGGCCTTTTTGTTCAAATTCTTTTTCGAACCTGTTGAGAGATTGTCTACCACAACAACGCTGTGATCCAGTGCCAACAGTTCGTCCACAATATGGCTGCCGATAAACCCAGCTCCGCCAGTTACCAATACTTTGCTCATTTAGGCCTCCGAAATGACTTTACTTGCAGTCATATTTAACCCTATTTTCACCTTAAATAAAAGAGGCGACCCTGGCCGCCGTTACTTTTTGGTCAATCAAAATCTCTATAGTTTGAATAATCTGATCAGCTTTTCGCTTAGTAATTCACCGTATTCCATCTTCTCTGGCAAGTAGGCTAAAAGATAATTTCGCACTTCGTCGACACTTTGTTTACCAAGCGGAATCACCGTGGCTGCCTTTAATCTGCTAACTGGTTCAAAGTATAAAATTGATTTTGTGCCGTGGCTGGCGACCCAAAATGATTTGATTTCGAGATATGGCATGTATTCGTTTCGGATAATTGCTCCACCTTCATCAAGAATAAATTCCTGTGATTTTGGCTTATCGTGTGAGATTTGGAAGGTAACGATAACTGCCAGAATAATTATAATTACAGGGAAATAATTATTGGTGTAGATCAGGATTGCTGCCATTACGATTGCGATTAAACCAACCATAAGCGACCAGTAGGGGCTTTTCTCGAAGGTATAATAATCCGGTGCCTGCCAACTTAAGACCTTATTGGAATTAATAAGACCGACAGCGGTCTTCTTCGCTACTTTTTTTTGAGGCTCGGGTTTTGTTTTAGGACTTTTGGGCGCCATACAAATATTATAGCATAAGAAAGTTAGAGGTCGGTAGACAAGGCTTGCTTAAGGCCGAAGCCTCTTGACGTCACGGGGCGGCGAAAGGGTGGAACTTTCGGCTATACCATTCAGGTTTGTTAAGGGCGAAGCCTCTTAACATCTCTTGGAAACAAAATTGCTTCTTTGATCGTTGGAAGCCCTAATATTTGTTGAATAACGCGCTCGCTGCCAAGTCCCCAACCGCCGTGCGGCGGCATGCCATACTTAAAGACATCGAGATAAAATTCCATTCCTTCCGGCTTGACACCCTTCTTTTTCATATTTTCCATCAATAACTTATAGTCGTGGATTCTTTGCGAACCGGTAATAATCTCCATACCGCGATAGAGAAGATCGAAGCCCTCGGTTTCCTCGGGATTATCTTTTGAAACCATGGTGTAAAATGGTTTTTCGCTCCAAGGATAGTGAGTGATGAAAATAAAATCGCTATCAAATTCCTCTTTAGCGTACTGGCCGGCAAGACGTTCTCCCTCCGGGTCAATATCGGTTGTCGTGGGGATCTCGTAGCCGTATTTTTCTTTGACAATCTTTTTTATCTCAGAAAGCTTAATATGAGGAATTTCCTTAGGCACTTTTGGAGCCTCGACCTTCCATAAATCCAGATAGGGCTTGCCCTTTTCGCCGATTATCTCAAAAATCTCTCCAAAAACACGGGTCAACATTGCGGTAACATCGCGAAAACTCTCGATATAACCCATTTCGCCGTCAAGTGAAATATATTCGTTTACGTGCCTGGTGGTGAAGTGTGGTTCTGCGCGAAAAGTTGAACCAATTTCAAAAACTCGCTCGAAAACGCCGACCATAATCTGTTTGTAGAACTGGGGTGACTGCGCCAAATAGGCATCCTTTTCGAAATAATCAATCTTGAAGAAGTTTGCCCCGCCCTCGGACGCTGCCTCAAGAATTTTTGGAGTTTTGACTTCAGTAAATCCCTCTTTGCGCATTACAGTCTCATAGGCTTCAAGTAATATGTCGTAAAGTTTGAAAATAGCTTGTGTCTTCGGGTGACGTAAAGACAAAGTGCGCCAGTCCAATAAAGTGGTAAGTTGCAGTTGAAGGTTGGGGTTAGCTAGATCAAATGGCAGCTCCTGCGTTTTTGCTACTACTTCAAGCTCTTTTCCTTGAATTTCAAAACCACCCTTGGCCCGAGGCTCTTCTTTGACCTCTCCCAAAATCTCAACCGCATCTCCTGTTTTAGCGCCGGGATCTTTTTCGAAAACACACTGAATCGTTCCAGTGTAATCCTGTAAAATTACAAAAGTTACATTTCCCAGCGCTCGGACATTCTGTACTCTGCCGCGAAGCGTCACTTCCTTACCGGCATTGTTTTTGAGGTCTAAAACTAATGTTCTTTCCATATTGATAAGCTTATTTTTCTGTCCTTATTTTAACTTCTTTCCAGATTTAAGCAAGCGAAGCGCTCCAAGAAAATATGTTTTTATCTCTTGACAGTTGGAGCGCGAAATCCCGCATTATGCGGGGGTAAAACCAACAATTAACGAACGAGGCCGCCTCGTTCGTCACTTATAGAGTGAATCGCGAGACGGCCGGGGGCTGATTACGGTTATCTGGCAGGTAGGGGTATCTTCACGAGACCCATCTGCGCAAGACATGTCCAGAGCTGGCCATGTCCGTAAACTAACGGGGCGTTCTCGACTACCTGAACACCCTTTGCTTCTCCGCTTGGGAGCGGCACTCCGATGATGACGACTGTCCCCACGGCCATTTTGAGTAAGTACTCTTCTCGAGAAACATAGCACTTTTCCTCAAGGCTCACGAGGCAGGTCCATCGGGTATCACCAGCACTGTCATGGCGGGCAACAAACGCGTATATCTGGTCTATTTTGACCCCCCCTTTTTTTTTCTGCCTGGGTACGTTTCACTGATATGATATCTAAAATGCTACTATCTTGCCATCTTTTGGATTCTTTGCTTAAATCAAACTCCGGAGGTCTATGAATAAAAAAATATTAATTTTAGGAATTGTAGCTGCGACAGCCGTTGTATTGGCTGGGTGTAGTTCGCAAACAATCAATCCGCCAGCTGGCGGATCAAACAATAAAGAAGGAGATAGCGTGCAGCAGTCACAAAATTCAGACACAAAGTATAGCTTTCCGGGTAAATTACCAGATGATCAGATTCAAAACAAAAAAGCGGTTATCAAGACCGACAAGGGGACAGTTGAAATCGAACTTTGGGCCGATAAAGCTCCGCTCTCGGTCAGCAACTTTGTCTATCTGGTTAATCAAGGCTTTTATAATGGTCTGACTTTTCATCGCGTTGAACCTGGTTTTGTGGTTCAGGGCGGCGACCCTCAAGGAACAGGAATGGGTGGTCCCGGCTATCAGTTTTCCGACGAACCGGTTCAGGGCGAATACACCGAGGGCACCGTGGCGATGGCAAATTCTGGTCCCAACACCAATGGCTCGCAGTTCTTCATCGATCTCGTCGATAATTCCCAAGGCTTATCAAAATCCTACAATCTTTTCGGTCAAGTCACTTCCGGAATGGACGTTGTCAAAAAAATTGCCGTTGGCGACAAAATGAACTCGGTTACGATTGAGAACGCTAAATAGTCACAGCATGTTTTCCCGAGGCTATTTGTGACGGGATTCGGTCACAAATAATTTTCTGCTGAAAATTTTCGCGACCCCCGCTCGGCACCAGTCGTGCCTGTGCGCTTCGAATCCTAGGCAGTATCCGCCAACCAAAAATAGCGACATAAAGTCGCTATCTGGTTGGCGGAGAGGCAGGGAACCCTCGACCCATTCGGGTCTTGCGCACCCATCCTACGGAGGGTTCTTTCCCAAGCTGTCTATCAAATCAGAGCCGTCAACCTGCGGTTGACACATCTGATTTGGCGGAGAGGCAGGGATTCGAACCCTGGGAGCCCTTGCGAGCTCAACACATTAGCAGTGTGCTGCTATCGACCACTCAGCCACCTCTCCACAGGAGAAATATTAACAGATTCAGGCAGCAATTTCAATTATAACCTCTGGGTCTTGACCAAAAAAAATATTCAAATACAGTAAAGGCACAGTAACTATTCGAGCGCTTGCTCATTTACAAGGAGGGGAGAACTCACGATGCGTTTGTCGCCATCGGCTCAGTTGCCATTGTTCGGCGGTCTGTCGACCGACCCGGATATGTTCGACGTGGACTACAACCTGGGTTACGACATACAGGAACGTTTTCGGTTCTTGTCGTTAGCCCAAATCGAGGAGATCGCCAAACTACGAGCTTGGATTGCCCAGCAGTGCCGAAAGGCCGGCT
>Ga0247841_10009097_pt1 | contig 14013 bp, 20 predicted proteins | sample LaCruzMarch2015__2_FD_192410 | JGI IMG/M metagenome (GOLD analysis project Ga0247841, IMG submission 192410) | Freshwater microbial communities from meromictic Lake La Cruz, Castile-La Mancha, Spain - LaCruzMarch2015_18m | ecosystem: Environmental > Aquatic > Freshwater > Lake | place: Spain...
ATGCCTAAAAGAGTTAAATATCGTAAATTACAAAAAGGCCAGAGGCGTGGAATTGCAACTACTGGAGCCACTGTTTCTTTTGGAGAATTTGGTTTAAAATCTTTAGAAAACGGATGGATTAAAAATACCCAGATTGAAGCTGTGCGCGTTATTTTGGCGCGCCAACTGCATAAGGGCGGAAAATTATGGATTAGAATTTTTCCGGATAAATCGATAACTAAGAAACCGGCCGAAGTTCGTATGGGTAAGGGCAAGGGTGATTTGGATCATTGGGTTTGTGTAATTAAAAGGGGCAGAGTGCTTTTTGAATTAGGGGGAGTGCCTCAGGAATATGCTAAGGCTTGTTTTCGTTTGGCGGCATATAAAATCCCGCTGCGCACTAAATTTGTAACTCGGGTACATAAATAAGATGAAGCCAGGCGAGCTAAGAAATTTATCTAAGGATGAGTTGTTAGAGAAAGAAAAGCTTTTGTATGCTGAATTGGCTAAATTAAATACACAGCGTTATACGGGCAATGTCGAGAAGCCGCATAAGTTTGCTCTGGTTAAGCGAGAAATTGCGCAGATCAGGACGATCTTAAATGAGAAGAAAGATAAATAAGATGGGTAAGCAAAAAGAATTTACTGGGGTAGTGATTAGCGATAAAATGCAGAAAACCGTAGTGGTAAAAGCGATGCATTTAACTCGGCACGCTAAATATTCAAAAACGGTTAAGCTGCATAATAAATTTAAGGCCCACGATGAGAAAGGTATCGCTAAGCTTGGGGATACGGTGATTATCGTGGAAACTCGTCCTTTGTCAAAAGATAAACATTTTATAGTTAAGCAGGTGTTAAAGAAGGCGCAAGATGCGCATTTAATTAAGCCTGAGGAGATTATATAAATGTTGCAATTACGTAGTATTTTAGATGTGGCGGATAATACGGGAGCCCGCCGGGCTTCGTTAATTTGCGTATTAGGTAAAATGGGCAGTTTTAATGCCGATATCGGAGACGTGGTAAGGGTTAATATCAAGGAGTCTATTCCTGGGGCAACGGTAAAAAAAGGGGAGATGGCACGGGGTGTAGTTGTGCGCACCAGACATGATATCAGAAGAGCGGACGGTTCGATCTTACGTTTTGATCGTAATGCTATAGTAATTATTGATGATAAAGATAATCCTAGAGGTACGCGTGTATTTGGTCCGGTGGCGCGTGAGTTAAGAGATAAGAATTTTAATAAGATAATTTCATTAGCGCCTGAGGTAATTTAATGCAAAAAATTAGGAAAAATGATATTGTTCAAATAACTAAAGGTAAGGATAAGGGTAAACAAGGTAAAGTAATTAGCATTATTGAAGATGGCGCGCGGGCCATCGTTGAAGGTTTGAACTTATCTAAGAAACACAAGCGTCAGAGCCGTCAGGATCAGAAAGGCGGGATAATTTCAATTGAGATGCCGCTCTCTGTTTCTAATCTTATGATTTTTTGTAAACATTGTTCAAAGCCTTCACGCGTAGGGTCAATGATATTAAAAGACGGGACAAAATCCAGATTTTGCAAGGCTTGCAAAGAGGCATTATAATATGATACCTAGACTGTTAGAAAAATATCGTAATGAAATTGTTCCTAAGCTAATGGCAGATTTTAAACTGAAGAATAAAATGGCTGTGCCGGTTATTGATAAGATCGTGGTGAATATGGGTATTGGTGAGGGGACTCAGGATGTTAAGTTATTGGAGAAGTCAGTTGAGGAGTTGGGCAATATTACCGGGCAGAAGCCCCTTATTCGCCGGGCAAAAAAAGCGATTGCTAATTTTAAAGTTAGAGAAGGCCAGGCGGTGGGTGCTAAAGTTACTTTAAGACGTGCGATGATGTATGAGTTTATGGATCGTTTACTAAATATTTCTTTACCTCGTATCCGTGATTTTCGTGGTGTTTCCCGGGATTCTTTTGATCAAGGCAACAATTATACTCTGGGTTTAAGTGAGCAGATTATTTTCCCGGAGATTGAATATGACAGAATTACCCGTACTCAGGGTATGGATATTACTTTTGTAATTAAAAATGCCAAAAATGCTGATCAGTCAAGGGCTTTGTTAAAATATTTTGGCATGCCTTTTAAAGAAAAGGAAGAAAAATAAAAAATGGCAAAGAATTCGCAAATTGCAAGATGGAAAAGGGTGCAGAAGTTTTCTACTCGTAAATACAACCGTTGTTCAATCTGTGGAAGAAGCGGTGGGTACTTAAGGAGATTTCAACTCTGTCGTATTTGTTTCAGGGAGTTGGTTTGGCAAGGGTTAATCCCTGGCGTTAAGAAGGCTAGCTGGTAAATAGGAGAGTAGAATGTCTAGAACAGATTTAATTGCTGATGTTTTTACAATTATTCGTAATGCCATTAAGATTAAAAAGGATACGGTGGATCTTCCGGCATCTGGTAATATCAAATCGATTATGGCTATTTTTAAGAAGAATGAATATATTGATAATTTTAAACTAATTGAAGATAAAAAGCAGGGAGTAGTCAGGGTTTATCTAAAGTATATTGCCGGTAAATCTGCGATTCGTAATATTAAGCGAATTTCTAAACCCGGTTTAAGAGTTTATGTTAAAGGGAAGAAGGTTCCGACGGTTTTACGCGGCCGGGGATTAGCGATTGTTTCTACTTCTAGGGGTGTAATTACCGATAAGGAAGCCAGGGAGTTGGGTGTGGGTGGCGAAGTTATTGGTTATATTTGGTAAAGGCACCCGACGCCGATAGGTATGAGATGAGATACCTCGCCTTAGTGGAAAGGCGGGTACGCCGCTTCTGCGGCGATTGCGCGGGTGTTTTCTAGCTGAGGAAAAAATAAATGTCTAGGATTGGAAAGAAATTAGTAGCAATACCTAAAGATGTCAAGATTGAGGTTAAGGACGGAGCCGTTTGCGTGGAGGGGCCGAAAGGAAAACTTACGCGTAAACTATCTGACCGGATCAGCATAGAGATTAAGGACAGCCAGCTTTTGGTAAAAAGGGTAGCTGATACCAAGATAGACAAATCTTTGCATGGGTTGTTTCGTGCGCTTATTGTAAATATGATTGTGGGAGTAACTCAGGGTTATCTTAAAGAGTTAGAGATTCAGGGAGTAGGTTTTAAGGCCGCGGTAGCCGGAGATAAATTGAATATGACTTTAGGTTTTTCGCATCCGGTAAACTATATAATTCCTGTCGGTATTAAAATAGAAACTCCTAAACCGACACAGCTGGTGATTAAGGGAATTGATAAAGAATTAATCGGAAAAGTGGCAACTGAGATTCGCGCATTTTATCCTCCTGAGCCTTACAAAGGTAAAGGGATTCGTTTTGTAGGGGAGCATGTTAAGAAGAAGGTGGGAAAGGCACAAGCAACCGGTAAATAAGATGAGAAAAAAAGAAGAGTTAAGGCTAAAGAGGCATAAAAGAATTAAGATGAGGATGCTCGGTACTCAAGAGAAGCCGCGCTTGGTTGTGCACCGCTCGTTAAAGAATATTTCGGCGCAGGTAATCGATGATACCGTGGGCAAGGTTTTATTCTCCCTTTCTACTAAAGATAAGGCGATAAAGCAGAAATTTGTCAAAGGCGGGGATTTAAAGTCGGCTGTGCTTTTTGGTGAACTTTTTGCTTTAACGGCGAAGGAAAAAGGGTACAGTAAGGTAATTTTTGACCGAGCAGGATATCTTTATCACGGCAGGATTAAATCTTTTGCCGAGGCATTAAGAAAAGGTGGAATGGAGTTTTAATACTGAGACTCCTGTAAATAATGGACACATTGGGTGAGCTGATTTTGGAACGAGACAAGGAACGAAGACGCAGGCGTAGCCATAGCGCTACGCCAAGGATGAGTGACGCAGTCGCAGTCCAAAATCAGCTCAGCCCATAAATATAGAAGTAAAGGGGAAGCCCGCCTTTTAGCCGTCTGCGGCGTTGCTTCTTCTCGGCGTATCACAGTGGATACGCCTTCGTCGTCGCGCCTTGCATACGGCAAAAATTCGGGCTTCCAATATGCCCATTATTTACAGGAGTCTCAGTAATGCGTGAATTAAACATTGGACAGCAGTCAGATTTAATCGAAAAAGTTATCAGTATCAATCGCGTTACAAAGGTAACCAAAGGTGGGAAGAAATTGCATTTTAGCGCTTTGGTAGTTGTTGGCGATACTAAGGGTAGAGTAGGTTTTGCTCTGGATAAAGCCAATGAAGTTGCCGAAGCTATTCGTAAATCTTTAACTAAGGCCAAGAAAAGCCTGTTTAAGATTCCTTTGGAGGGCTCGACTATTCCCCACGAAGTAATTGGTAAATTTGGAGCAGCTTCGGTAATGCTTAAGCCGGCAAGCGAAGGTACGGGGGTTATTGCGGCAGGCCCGGTGCGCGCAATTTGTGAGGCTGCGGGGATTAAAGATATACTTACGAAATGTTTAAAATCAAATAATCCAATTAATGTTATTAAGGCTACAATGCAGGGCTTAATGGAACTTAAGCCATAAAATTAAAATGAAAGAAAAAAAATCTGAAAGTAAGCGCACAGTTAAAGAATCTTCAATAAGGAAGGTTTCCGCCACAGGCGGATCCGTTTCCGGAGAAAAAAAATCAGTAGTTAGGAAAAGCGCCAAGAGTATAGCTCTTAAGGAGATTAAGGAGAAAACTTCGGTTAACGTGGTTTCTCTGTCTAATTTGAAGAGCCCAATTGGTTCGCGTAAAAAGAGAAAACTTTTAGGCCGGGGTTCCAGCTCCGGACATGGTAAAACTTCTACTCGGGGTAGTAAGGGGCAGACCTCTCGTGCCGGCAGGCATTTTTATTTAGGTTTTGAAGGAGGCCAGTCTCCGCTGATCCGTAAAATGCCCAAGCGAGGATTTGTAAGTAATTTTAAGAAAGTTTATCAGATTGTTAATCTTGGCGATTTGAATGCAATTAAAGAAACTACTATTACGCCACTTCTTTTAAAAGCAAATGGTTTAATTCGTAATGAGTCGGCCTTAATTAAAATATTGGGGAATGGCTCTATTAAGAATGCGGTGACGATCCAGGCGCATGCATTTTCAAAACGTGCATCTGTGGAAATTGCCAGTGCCGGTGGTAAAGCAGAAATCATAAATGTTTAATGCGCTGGTTAATGCTTTTAAAATTCCAGATTTAAAAAGACGATTAATTATTACCGGCGCTCTGATAGCGGTTTATCGCGTTGGTTGCTATATTCCTACCCCTGGCATTGATGGGGCGGCCTTGGCAGATTTTTTTAGTCGTATTGCTAAAACTCAAGGTGGTACGCTCTTTGGCATAATTAACATGTTTTCCGGCGGCGCTATGGAACGATTAACTATCTTTGCGCTGGGGATCATGCCCTACATCTCATCTTCGATTATCATGCAGTTACTTACGGCAGTTATACCGGCTTTTGAAAAAATGGCCAAAGAAGGCAAAGCTGGATACGAGAAGATTAATCAATTTACGCGTTACGGAACAGTTTTACTTTCGGTTGTACAATCATATTTTATCGCTCTTTGGCTTGAAAATCCGGCACGCTTTGAAGGGCTGCAGATTGTTATGCATCCGGGGTGGGGATTTCGGATTTTAACAGTTTTAACGCTGACTACCGGAACAATCTTTATTATGTGGCTGGGTGAGCAGATCCAGGAGAGGGGAATCGGCAACGGTATTTCCCTGATAATTACCGCCGGTATTATTTCACGAATTCCCACAGCGCTTAATCAGCTTTTTGTTTTAATTTCACCTTTTGCTGCCAGCCGCAGGCAGATTCAGCCGATTACCCTGTTAATTATGGCTATTTTGCTAGTGGTTGTGGTTTTTTCGGTAATTTTAATTACTCAGGGTGTAAGAAAGATTCCTGTGCAATATGCCCGGCGAATCGTAGGACGCAAGATTTATGGCGGTCAAAGCACTTATATACCGCTTAAGGTAGATACCTCCGGAGTTATTGCGATTATTTTTGCCCAGTCAATTATTTTGTTTCCGGCAACACTGGCATCTTTTATTCCTAATCCAGGTTTTCAGCGTTTTGCCCAGAGTTTAATTCGAGGGCAGGTTCTTTATTCAATAGTTTATGCTCTTTTGATAATTTTCTTCTGTTATTTTTATACAGCCATTGTTTTTAATCCGAATGATTTAGCGGAAAATATGAAGAAGTATGGGGGCTTTATTCCCGGAATTCGACCTGGGACACCCACGGCGGAATTTTTGGATTTTGTAATGACCAGGATTACTTTGGCGGGTGCAAGTTTTATTGCTATTATTGCAATTTTTCCGGACTTTATTATGGCTTGGTTAAAGGTGCCCTATTTAGTTGCGTCATTCTTCGGTGGAACAGGAGTTTTGATTATTGTGGGTGTTATGCTGGATACTTTAAAGCAGGTTGAGTCGCATTTGCTGACACACCATTATGAGGGCTTTATTAAAAGTGGGCAGATTAGGGGAAGAAGATAATGTATTTAGTGCTTTTGGGCCCTCCGGGGGCAGGTAAGGGTACTCAGGCAAAAAGGCTGGCAGAAAAATTAGAGTTGCCACATATCTCAACCGGGGATATTTTAAGACAGAATGTTAAGCTTGATACGGATTTGGGTAGACAGGCCAAAGGTATTATGGACAAAGGACTCCTGGTGCCGGATGATTTAGTTGCTAAAATGCTTGATCAGCGTTTTAACAATCCGGATATAAAAAAAGGTTTTATTTTAGATGGTTATCCCAGAACCTTGTCTCAGGCTTATTCGTTGGATGAAATTTTGGCGGCTAAGGGTTTAGCTGTGGACTTGGTTGTTTATTTGGATACTAGTGACCAGGTAATTATCAAGCGGCTTACGGGAAGATTAGTTTGTTCTAAATGCGGAGCAAATTTCCATGCCACTAACATGCCTCCAAAAGTAAAAGGCTTATGCGATGGCTGTGGAGGGTCATTGTATCAGCGTTCTGATGATAATGAAATAACCGTTCGTAAGCGCCTGGAAGTTTATAAACAACAAGTTGCTTCTTTGATAGAGTATTATAAAAAAGTAAAAAAACTACATAGCTTAGATGCGGATTTAGATGCTCAAGTAGTTTTGAACCAGATTATTGAGTTAAGCGCTAAGGTTTAAATGATTCCCCTGAAGTCGCAAAAAGATTTAATTATGCTTAAGCGTTCAGGAGCAATTTTGGCTGCGGTTATGCAAAAATTGCAAGACAGTTTGCGGTCAGGAATGACCACCCTGGATATTGATCTTTTGAGTGAACAATTAATTCGTAAAGAGCATGCGTTGGCAGCTTTTAAAGGTTATAAAGGTTTCCCGGGTACGGCTTGTGTTTCCGTAAATGAAGAAATTGTTCATGGGATTCCCGGCTCAAGAGTAATTTTAGAAGGGGATATTGTTAGTATAGATTTAGGTGTAAATTACGAAGGTTTTTTCTCGGATATGGCAGTGACTTTAGCGGTGGGTAAAGTAGATGATGCTAGGTTAAAGTTAATTGCCGTAGCCAAGCAGTCTTTAGATATCGGAATCAAACAGGCGCAGGTTGGAAATTATTTAACTGATATTTCTCATAGTATTCAAAGTTTTGTAGAGAGCCAGGGTTTTTCAGTAGTCCGGCAGTTTGTGGGGCATGGTATTGGAACGGCTTTACATGAGGAACCGGAAATTCCTAATTTTGGCAGGCCAGGTTTAGGGCCACGTTTAAAAAGCGGAATGGTTTTAGCTATTGAGCCCATGATTAATCTTGGTAGTTGGGAATGTAAGATTATTGAAAATGGTTGGACGGCGGTGACGGCGGATGGCGCCCCCTCAGCGCATTTTGAACACACGGTAGCGGTCACCGATAAGGGGCCGTTAATATTAACTAAATTATAGGTAAATGCCTAAAGAAGAATTAATTGAGACAGAAGGAAAAATTATTGAAGCGTTGCCTAATGCCATGTTTAAGGTTGAGCTTGAAAATGGCCATGTAGTGTTGGCGCATGTTTCAGGAAAGATGCGCATGAATTTTATCAGAATTATTCCGGGTGATAAAGTTAAATTAGAACTTTCTCCCTATGATTTAAGCCGGGGGAGAATTACTTTTCGGGTGAGGTAAAATGAAAGTAAAAGCTTCGATTCGTAAAATTTGCGATAAATGTAAAATAATAAAAAGAAGAGGAGTGGTGCGGGTTATTTGCGTTACTACTAAACATAAACAAAGGCAAGGTTAAGATACCCCGCCCAATAGGAAGGGCGGGTACGCCGCCTTCTGCGGTGATTGCGCCGGCGTTGTTTTCGTAGACAAGGAGTAAATGATATGCCAAGAATTATCGGTGTTGATATACCTAAAGAGAAAAGAATCGAGATTGCCCTTACTTATTTATATGGGATAGGCCGAGCGCTCTCTAATGTTGTACTTAAAGAGGCCGGGATTAATCCGGATAAGCGGGCTAAAGATTTAAGCGAAGATGAAGTTTCTCGGATTACTCAAATTCTGCAAAAAGGATCTTTAAGAATTGAAGGTGATCTTCGGCGTGATATATCTCAGAATATTAAGCGCCTGATGGATATTGGTTCCTGGAGAGGGATGCGGCATAAAAAAGGCCTGCCGGTTAGAGGGCAGCGTACACGTACAAATGCACGTACCCGAAAAGGAAAGAAAAGATCAAGCCAGGCACCAGTTATTAAAAAAGCTGAGCCTTCAAAGGCTAAGGCTCCAGCGAAATAAAACAATCGGCGCTAATACAAATTAGCGCAGGCACCCAACGTTTAGCGATATACCCCGCCCAATAGGAAGGGCGGGTACGCCGCCTTCTGCGGCGATTGCGCGGGTGTTATCTAGGTAGATAAGGAGATAAAATAAATGGCAACAAAAGAAAAAGCAAAAAAGAAAAAAATCGCTCGCGGTGTAACTAGTGGAATTGCGCATATTCAGGCAAGTTTTAATAATACGATTATTACGATAACCGATAAACAGGGTAATGTATTAGCATGGAGTGCTCCGGGTACTGTAGGCTACAGCGGTTCTAAAAAATCCACTCCTTTTGCCGCTCAGGTAGCTGCTACTGATGCTGCGCGTAAGGCTAAAGAGGTAGGGGTTAAGGAATTGGAAGTTTATGTTAAGGGTCCGGGTTTTGGTAGAGAGTCAGCAATCCGCGCGCTTCAGGCAGCGGGTTTGGTGGTAACTTTAATTAAGGATGTAACGCCTATCCCGCATAACGGTTGCCGTCCTAAGAAGAAAAGGAGAGTATAAATTTATGGGCCGCTATATTGGTGCAGTTTGCAGGTTATGCCGTAGACAGGGAGAGAAACTGTTTTTAAAAGGGACTAAATGTCAGACTGAAAAGTGCGCAGCGGCTAAAAGAGCCTATCCGCCGGGTCAGCATGGACAAGGCCGTAGGCAGAAGCTTTCTAATTACGGAGTGCAGCTGAAAGAAAAACAAAAGGTTAAAAGAATTTACGGAGTTTTGGAAAGACAGTTCCGTAAATATTTTAAAATTGCCTCTAAGACTAAAGGGGTAACCGGTAAAGTGCTTTTGCAATTATTAGAGCGCAGGCTTGATAATGTGGTTTTTCGTATGGGGCTGGGTATTTCACGCTCACAAGCACGCCAGATTGTTAGGCATAATTTAATTGCCGTTAATTCCCGACGGGTTAATATTCCATCATATTTAGTGGATAAGGATGACGTGGTTGAAATTAAAGCTAAGGATAAGGTTAAAATTAAAATTAAGGATAATTTGGAGCTTTCTAAAGATAGGACCATCCCTAATTGGCTGGAATTCAGCACCGCGGATATGAAGGGGAAGGTCTTAAGGCTTCCGGAGAAATCCGATATTCAACAACCAATACAAGAGCAGTTGATCGTTGAGTTATATTCTAAGTAACATGAGTCATGGCTTATCCCTGCTCACTTACGTTCGCAGGGACTTCGCTGGATAAAAGATTTAAGGTGCTTGGTTTTATTAAATACAATTAGGGGGGAAAGATGGGGATAAAATGGAGAGATTTTCAGTTTCCTAAAAAGCTTGAATGTGACGAGTCAACCTATACTGATACTTACGGAAAGTTTCAGGCGGCTCCTTTTGAAAGAGGATATGGTGTAACTTTGGGCAATTCTTTAAGAAGGGTCTTGCTTTCTTCGATTGAGGGTAGCGCGGTTACGGCGATTAAAATTGCCGGAATTTCTCATGAGTTCTCGACCATTCCCGGTGTCTTAGAGGATATCCCGGAAATTATTTTGAATATTAAAAGTATAGTTTTGAATTCTCATTCCAAGATTCCTAAAACAATTTATTTAAAAGCGGACAAAAAAGGCGTGGTTAAAGCTAAAGATATTCAGACAGATGAGACAATTGAGATCATTAATCCGGAATTGCATATTGCTACGCTCACTAAGGATACCAAGCTGAATATTGAGATGGAAGTGTCGCGCGGCCGGGGTTATGTCGCTGGCGAGTTGAATAAAAGAGAAGATAAAACTGCCGGCTTTATTGCCATTGATTCGATATTTACTCCGATTAAGAAGATTAATTATTTCGTGGAAAATACCCGGGTAGGCCAGCGTACGGATTATGACAAGTTAATCCTTGAGATTTGGACTAATGGCAGCATTAATCCTAAAGATGCCTTGCTCTACGGCTCCAATATTCTGCAAAGGCATTTGGATATCTTTGTAAGTTTTGGCCAGTTGCCGGAAGATATCGCCGAAGAGGAGCCGGAAATGACTAAAGAAGATACAGCCTTGTATGAAAAATTAAGGTTACCGATTTCGGAGCTTGAGCTTTCAGTGAGAAGCGCTAATTGTTTAAGAGAAGCAGGGATTAAGACTATTGCCGACTTAGTTAAGAGAAGCGAAGATGAGATGCTTAACTTTAAGAACTTTGGTAAGAAATCTCTTACTGAGATTCAAGAGCTCTTAGTAGGCATGGGAGTCACTTTAGGGATGCAGGTTGATCCTAAGAAAATAAAGAAGGGTTAACTGAACCTCCGATAAATAATGGACACATTGGCTGAGCTGATTTTGGAACGAGACAAGGAACGAGGACGCAGGCGTAGTCTTGCACTATGCCAAGGACGAGTGACGCAGTCGCAGTCTAAAATCAGCCAGCCCATAACTATAGATAAGGGGGAAGCCCGCCTTTCGGCCGTCTGCGGCGTTGCTTCTCCTCGGCGTAGTACTGCGACTACGCCTTCGTCGTCGCGCCTTGCATTCGGCCTAAATTCGGGCTTCCAATGTGCCCATTATTTAACGGAGGCTCAGTAAATGAGACATGCAAAGAAAAGGCTGCAATTAAGTCGCTTTACTAGCTGGCATGATGCAACGATCAGGAGTTTGGCTAGAAACATGGTTATTTGCCAGAGCATTAACACTACTTTGACTAGAGCTAAAGCTAGTAAACAATTGATTGAAAAACTTGTAACCTTGGGTAAGAAAAATACACTTTTTGCTCGTAGACAAGCGCAAAAAGTTTTGGGTGAGCATAAATTAGTGAATCTGCTTTTTAATGAAATTGCGCCGCGTTTTGCCAAGCGCAATAGTGGTTTCACCCGGATTATTGGTTTAGGTAAACGGCGTGGAGATAATGCCGAAATGGTTATTTTTGAGTTTACCGAATTAAAGAAAAAAGAAGCTAAGAAAGTAAAGACGACTAAGGAAGAAAAGCCACTTGCGGTTGTAGAGGATGTTGAAGGTGTACAGAAGAAATCTATACCGGAACAAAAGAAGGAATCCAAGATAGCCATTAAAGATAATCCGATTGACGAAAAAAAACCGCAAAAGAAATTTATGGGTGGTTTAAGGACGATATTTAAGAAGAAAAGTGATTCTTTGTAAATTCACCCCCATAGAAGTAGCACTCTCATGTCGGAATTTCTAACGGGGTGAGAACCCTGGCGGGCTTTTATGAAAATAGATACAAGGCTTGCTGAGCGCCTAAAAAAAATAAATCCATCTTCGACATTAGCAATCACCTCTAAAGCCAAAAAGCTTAAAAGCGCAGGTAATGATATTGTCAATTTTGCCGCTGGTGAGCCGGATTTTGATACTCCTGATTTTATTAAGGAGGCAGCAGTTGGAGCAATAAAATCAGGATTTACCAAGTATACGCCTACCACCGGCACTGCGGAATTAAAAAAGCTCATTTGTCAGAAATTCAAAAAAGATAATTCCTTAGAATACGCGCCTGATCAAATTATTGTTTCTAACGGGGCAAAACATAGTATTTATAATGCCTTGATGGTGCTCTTGAACCGCTCTGATGAGGTGCTCATCCCCTTGCCTTACTGGGTGAGCTATCCGGAGATGGTTAACCTTTGCGAAGCAACTCCACGTTTTATCAAGACAACTGCAGCAAATAATTTTAAAATCACCGCTAAAGATCTGGCTAAACACATTACACTGAAAACTAAAATATTGATTCTTAATAGCCCTTCAAACCCCGCCGGTTCGGTTTACAATAAAGAAGAACTAGTCGGGATTGCTAAAATCTGCGTTGAGAAGAATATCTTTGTGATCAGTGATGAGATTTATGAAAAGATTATTTTTGATGGTTTAAAACATGAATCCATCGCCAGTTTTAATAAAGATATCTATGATTTAACGATTACAGTTAACGGTTTGTCTAAGAGCCATTCGATGACCGGTTGGCGTATCGGCTATCTTGGTGCACCTAGCGATGTAGCGGCTGCTATTTCAAACCTGCAGGATCATTCAACCTCTAATCCAAATTCTATTGCCCAAAAAGCAGCCGAAGCTGCCTTAAGTGCTCCGGATGATTTTTCGAATAAATTATGTCAGGAATTTTCCAAACGCAGAGATTATCTAGCTGTCAGGATCAGAGGGATTAAGGGTTTGGATTTCTGTCTGCCGCAGGGAGCATTTTATATGTTTTGTAATATTTCTAAAACGGGTTTGGATTCTATGACTTTTGCCAAGAGGTTGCTGGATGAAGAGCATGTAAGTCTTATTCCGGGTAGCGCTTTTGGATTGGATGATTATGTCAGAATAAGTTTTGCCACTAGTATAAATGAATTGCAAAAAGGTATGGATAGGATTGAGAGTTGGTTGAAAAAGCTGTAAGCGGTAAGCTGTAAGCTGTAAGATTAAAGCTTATAACTTACAGCTTAAAACTCAAGATTATTTTATGGGAAAAACAATTGCGGAGAAAATTTTAAGTAAACATGCGGGGAAAGATTTATCTGCCGGCGATTTCGCAGTTTGCAAAATCGATTTTGCCTTTGGCCAGGATGGTACCTCATCAATAATTATTGATCAGATTAAAGAGCTAGGGATAACAAAAATAAAAACTCCATTTTGTATGGTCATTGATCATAGTGCTCCCAGCCCCAGCGAAGGGGTATCTAGGGTACATAAGAAGATGCGCGATTTTTCAAAAAAATTTAAAACAAAAATTTTTGATATTGGTTGTGGTGTTTGCCATCAGGTTATTCCTGAATCTGGCAATATCCTACCGGGAGATCTGGTTTTAGGCGCGGATTCTCACACTTGCACTTACGGGGCAATTGGCGCATTTTCTACTGGTGTTGGTTCTACGGATTTAGCCATCGCTCTTGCTACCGGAAAAAATTGGTTTAAAGTACCCTCGACTATAAAAATTGTCGTCAAAGGCAAGCTGCCATGCGGCGTTTTTGCTAAGGATATTATTTTGTATATAATTGGAAAACTAAGAAGTGATGGGGCAACCTACAAAGCTGTTGAGTTTTCTGGGCCCCTGATTGATAATTTAGGAATGGATGGCCGTTTTACTATCGCTAATATGTTAGTGGAAATGGGAGCTAAAGCCGGTTTTATGCCGGTGGATAAAAAGACTATTAGCTGGTTAAAACTCAATGGCCTTAAGCATAAGAGGATCCAAAATATTTCTGCAGATAAAGGGGCAGTTTATGAGAGTGTTTATGAATTTGATATCTCTAAGCTTAAGCCGATGATTTCTATGCCACACAGTGTAGATAATGTTACTCAAGTCTGCTCCTTAAATAAGGTCAAAATAAGTGAAGCTTTTTTGGGTACCTGTACTAATGGCCGTATAGATGATTTTAAAGTGGCGGCAAAAG
>Ga0247841_10009098_pt1 | contig 14011 bp, 10 predicted proteins | sample LaCruzMarch2015__2_FD_192410 | JGI IMG/M metagenome (GOLD analysis project Ga0247841, IMG submission 192410) | Freshwater microbial communities from meromictic Lake La Cruz, Castile-La Mancha, Spain - LaCruzMarch2015_18m | ecosystem: Environmental > Aquatic > Freshwater > Lake | place: Spain...
CGTATCCTTTTTCGTGAGGATGCCATTTTCATAACACTCGATGGCAAAGGCCGCTGTACCACCGGCTGAAATGGTGTCCATACCGGCCCTGTTTAAAAGTTCGTTTAAATAAAACACAGAATCCAGATCTTCATTCATGCAGAGGCCGCTTAAAGCCAGTGTCGTTTCGTATTCCGGTTTATGGGTGTGCGCGTACTTGCCTTTCAACGTGCAGATGCCGCCGCAGCCCAATGGACAGGAGTAGCAATGATATTTTACAACCTCTACGTCCGTAAATAAATCTGGATTTATCTTCTTTGATTTTTTCATGGGAAAATCAACATTAGAGCCGCTCCAGTTTTTTAAAGGTGCGTCACCCATTTCTGGAGATAACTGGTTCATTCCGACAGTACCCCACTTTTTTAAAATTGTCCGATACAGCATGCCGTCCTGCGGGAATAGTACTGATGTAATCCTCATAAAACTTCCCACAAAGGCGAATATGCTGCCGGGCGGGAGCGGTACAGGAAAGGTAACCCACTTGGCGCACTTTTGGCTTAGTTTTTTGATTGCCCCAAGGTCATGAACTGCAATGCGCTGCACGCCGTCAAGAACTACCGCCTTGAGTTTTTTAGAGCCCATTACCGCGCCCAACCCGGATCGTGCTGCGATTCTTCCCTTATCGTTACAGACGCCGGAAATCAGCGAAAGTTTTTCTCCTGACGTGCCGATAACTGCCACCGCGGACTTTTTGCCGTGAGTATCGTGAAGGAGCTCTTCTGTTTCCACAGCATCTTTGCCCCAAATCTTGCTTGCGTCCAAGAGCTGCGCTTTGTCGTTTTTGATATAAAGATAGACGGGTTTAGGGCTGATGCCCGAAAAGAAAATCGCGTCATAACCACAACGTTTAATAGCAGGAGAAAATGTGCCGCCACAATTGGCATCCCCCCAGCCTCCCGTCAAGGGTGACTTCCCTACAAGTGTCCATCGTCCCGAAAAAAAGCTCCCCGTCCCTGTCAGCATCCCCGAACAGAACCCGAGGATATTATCCGGGCCCAGCGGATCAGCGCCTGCGGGAACGCGGTTGTAAAGAATGTACGCTCCCAGTCCCATGCCGCTCAGATGCTTTTGGTAAACCTCATCGGGAATTATCTCTTCTTTTATTTCGCCGCGGGTCAGATCAACATTAAGGATCTTGCCCATACATGCCTGTTTCATATCATCCCCTCCTTTATAGGTTTGTCATCCTTTTTTTATCTTAATTTTGGATACCATTTGCTTTCCATCTCTGTCAATAACTTCTTTGAGATTATTGTTGCCCAATATTGTCTTGACATTCAAAACCGCTTTTCCTATACTTCCGCACCTAAATAGATATAAAAACTATGTTGAGTCAGGCATAGAAATTCATAATCGGAGGTTATCAATTTATGTGGGCATTAAAGAAAGCGTATTATCGTATTTATCAGTTCGTTATGGGTTTAAGTATGTATTCTCTTCCCTGGATTGAACCAACAATCATCGATGGCGCGGGCAGCATCAAAAAACTTCCTGCGGCTATTAAAGAAAAAGGCATCACCAACGTTCTTGTCGTTACCGACCCCGGCCTGATGGGGCTTCACCTTCTCGATTCTCTCTTTGAGGCTCTCAAATCAGCAGATATTAAGTATTCACTCTATGATCAGGTACAACCCAACCCAACAATCGACAACATCGAAGCAGCTCTTAAAATCTATAAGGCAAACAATTGTCAGGCTATCATAGCTTTCGGCAGCGGCTCACCGATGGATTGCGCAAAAGTTACAGGCGCAAGAGTTGCCCGCCCGAATCGTTCGGTTACCCAGATGAGAGGTTTGTTTCAGGTAATACTTCCTGCTTTCAAAATGGGATCAATTTTTCCTCCGCCTCTTTTCGCCGTTCCGACAACAGCAGGCACAGGTTCTGAAACCACAATAGTGGGAGTTGTATCGGACCCTCAGACTCATGAGAAATATCCGATTACCGACCCCGTTATTCGTCCGAGATACGCTGTTCTTGACCCCTTACTTACAGTTGGACTTCCGCCTAACATTACAGCAACAACAGGTATGGATGCTTTGACACACGCCGTTGAGTCTTATATCGGTAAATTCTATAACAGTAAGAATACGCGTAAAAAAGCTGTTATGGCAGTTGAAATGATATTCAACAACGTGGAAAAAGCTTTTAATAACGGTAAAGACCTTGAAGCACGCGGACAGATGCTGCTTGCCGCGTATTATGCAGGATATTCATTCACGCGCGGGGGCGTTGGATATACTCACACTATCGGACATAACCTCGGTGGTATGTATGGTGTTCCTCATGGTCTGGCAATGCCGGTTATTATGCCTTATGTCCTCGAATGGTACGGCGAAGCAGTGCACAAACGTCTTGCCGAGCTTGCGGATGTCGCCGGCTTTTCCAAGGCCGGGATGAGCCAGTCTCAAAAAGCCAAAGCTTTTATCGAAGCCATTAAGGCCATCAACAAGAGAATGAACATTCCGAACAAGTTTGATTGTATTAAAGATGAAGACATCCCGACAATTGCAGAACGGGCATTGTTTGAATGTAACCCTACATATCCCGTTCCTAAAATTATGAGCAAAGAAGATTGTATGGGTGTTATTAGATCTCTCAAAGCATGATCGTGAAAGGTGCCCATGGAGAAGCCCACGCGCAGCGTGGTTTGATGCGCGCAGTCCGTCCACTGTAGAAAATGTTCCCCGAACAATCCGATAAACGGTGCGTTCGGGGACCGCGCACCGGCATTCGCCGGCCTTACGCCTACGATTCTTTTTCCTTCATCATTGGAAATTGAAGGATGGATATTGGATATTCATCTTTCTCTTCCCTTCATTCCCTTATAATAATACTTCCAGCAAAAGTTTTGGAGCTTTTCTAATAACCCTTTCAGCGGCGTCTGAAACAGCATCCAATGAAGTCTTCTTTGCCACAAAAGCAGCGTGTGTATGGATATGCCGTTGATGTTCATGATTTTTATTTTATTTTGAGTAATAAACCAGAAACGGGGGGCGGCAACAGGCTTCCATCTACGGGAGACAAGTTTGATAACCTCAAATGCACCAATAGAAGAGCAGATCCATACCACAGGGCATAGCTGTGTGGGCGGCAGGTTATCATCCAAAAATCTCCGGAAGTAATCAATTCGCCAACCGGCAAGAAAGGTGTAATAATATGTGCCTAATTTATATTTCTTTGTTTGGAACATCTGCGCTAATTCTTCGTAGGTTTCAAGCGAAGGGATTCCCTCGACTTGTTCAATTGTCGGACCGTCAGGCAGAATGATGCTGACATTGGCCCAAGTTCCTGAAGGTACAACAAAAAGAGCCGGCTTGCCTTGCCGCTTGGCCTCACGAAAAACAAGGATGCTGAAGGCGAAATCATCGGCCGCGGGAAAAACAACATCAACCTTCGGAATCAATTGGGCGATTTCATCGTGAGTAAGCAACCGGGGATAAATTTCCACATCGGCATTGGGGTTTATCCGTCGGATATCATCCCCGATTACCTCCGCCTTGTTGCGCCCCAGAGTGTCGGCAAAACAGGAAATCTGCCGGTTTATGTTCGACGTATCGTAAGTATCGAATTCAACGAGGATAAAATTTTCAATGCCGGAGCGGGCGAGGATAATGGCAACTGTGCCGCCGATGCCGCCACAACCGACAATAAGGATACGCGTTTTGCGGAGATTTTCCTGCTGAGTTTCGGAAAGTACGCCGTAATTGCGATCAAACAGCTCTTCATAAGACGGTTTTTTTACATTCTCCAACGCAGTATCCCCATCAAGCAAAGAATCCTTCAGCTTTAGCATGCGCCTGGTTTCAGCATTGTTCCTTCAATCATCTTCCATTCTATATCATTTTATAACTACGATACAAAGAAAAAAGATACACCCATTTTGTAATTGTCATAATAATGAAGGAGGGAGCGTCGCGTCTGCGGAGATGGAAAAATACTTTCAGCCGCCTGAAATACGAAAGCGGCGTCCACCATTGTTCAACCAATCACATCTGCTTATTTCAGTGATTCTGCCTGATAATGTGCGGATAGGGCTTCAATCATTGTGCCGATATTGCCGTTGATAAAATTGTCCAGATCATAACGCGTCATGTTGATGCGGTGATCGGTAATGCGGCCTTGAGGGAAGTTGTAAGTGCGGATGCGTTCGGAACGATCGCCTGTGCCTACCTGGCTTTTACGCGCCTGCGCCTGTTCCGCATTGTGTTTTTGAACCATGGCATCAAGCAGGCGTGCCCGTAGAACTTTCATTGCCTTGATTTTATTTTTGAGTTGAGATTTTTCGTCCTGGCAGGTGACAACAAGCCCTGAAGGTAAATGGGTGATGCGAACTGCCGAATCTGTTGTGTTGACGCTCTGGCCGCCGTGGCCTGTGGAGCGATAAACATCAATCCGCAGTTCGTTTTGATCAATGTTGAGTTCCACTTCTTCCGCTTCGGGCATGATGGCCACTGTGACTGCGGAAGTATGAATGCGTCCCTGCGCTTCGGTGACCGGCACGCGCTGAACGCGATGGACGCCACTTTCATATTTCAGTCGGCTGTAAGCTCCTTTGCCATCCATTTGCGCGATAATTTCTTTGAACCCGCCCATGCCACCGGCAGGTGAGCTGCTGACCACTTCCACCTTCCAACCCTGAGCTTCGGCGTAGCGCGCGTACATCCGGAATAAATCGCCGACAAAAAGGCCTGCTTCATCGCCGCCGGTACCTGCCCTTATTTCCAGAAAAACGTTTTTATCATCATTGGGATCTGTCGGAAGCAGCAAGACTCTGATCTTTTCTTCCAGTTCAATTTTCTCTTGCTGTAACTGGGGCATTTCTTCTTTAACGATGGCACTTAGTTCTTCATCCGCCTCTTTAAGAAATACCTGATACTCTTCAATGCGGGTGCGATTTTTTTCATACTTGCGGATAATTTCCACAAGCTCACTTAAATCAGCATGCTCCTTGGCGAATTTCTGATACAAACCCTGTTTGGAAACAACCTGAGGGTCGCTTAGTTGCCCCTCTAGTTCCTGATAGCGGATTTCAATATCGCGCAGTTTATCGAGTATAATTTCCATGTTTTTTGCTTAAGGTAAAACTTCAGATAAAATGTAGAATCTATCCAAGAGAGATTTTCATAACTTCAAAAACCAACAATATTGTCATTCCCGCGCAGGCGGGAATCCATAACAAGCTTAAATTACTGGATTCCCGCCTGCGCGGGAATGACAGCCTTGGGACTTTTTTTGAAGCCATCAAAAGTTATGCAGATGCTTTTTTCGTAATTTATTACGATGTCTTTGCTGTCTTCGGGCTCTCTGCTTTTGTGGCGTACCGTTTCTTGAATCGTTCAACGCGTCCTGCGGTATCCATAATCTTTTGCTTACCGGTCATAAATGGATGGCAGTTTGAGCAGATTTCTATCTTAATGTCTTTTTTAGTTGACCTTGTTTCGATAACATTGCCGCAAACACAAGTAATTGTCGCGTCTTTATATTCCGGATGAATTCCTTCTTTCATTTTCCCTTTTTCCCCCTTGGACTTTATCTAAAGTTAATAAAACTCAGTATAATTTCACAGCAGTTTGCCTGACTTATAATATCCGCAATGAAAATTCAAGATAATTGTTGGTTCTTATGAATTCATTGAATCCAGAAATTCCTGGTTTGTTTCTGTTTTTTTGATTTTGCCGATGATGAATTCCATCGCATCCACCGGATTCATTTCCTGCAACAGTCGGCGCAATATCCAGATGCGGTTAAGATTCACTTTGGGTATCAGCAATTCTTCTTTTCTTGTTCCCGAACGGATTAAATCAAACGCGGGGAATATTCTGCGGTCGGCAATGCGTCGGTCTAAATGCAGTTCCATATTGCCTGTTCCTTTGAATTCTTCAAAAATAACTTCGTCCATCCTGCTGCCGGTATCAATGAGGGCGGTGGAAATAATCGTCAAGCTGCCGCCGTTTTCGATATTTCTTGCCGCGCCAAAGAATCGCTTCGGCTTGTGCAGAGCATTGGAATCCACACCGCCGGAAAGAACTTTTCCACTGGGCGGAACGACAGTATTATAGGCGCGTGCCAGACGGGTGATGCTGTCAAGCAATATAACCACATCTTTTTTATGTTCAACAAGGCGCTTGGCTTTTTCAATAACCATTTCTGCTACTTGCACGTGACGGGAAGCCGGTTCATCAAAGGTGGATGAAATTACTTCACCGGCAACGCTGCGCTGCATATCAGTTACTTCTTCCGGCCGTTCATCAATCAAAAGCACCATTAAAACAACTTCTTTATGATTTGCTGTAATGCTGTGCGCAATATCCTGCAACAGAACTGTTTTACCCGCTCGCGGCGGCGATACGATCAATCCGCGCTGCCCCTTTCCAATGGGCGCGAACAAGTCGAGTGACCTTGTAGAATAATTTTCCGGATCATGCTCCAGATTCAATTTTTCCTGCGGATAAAGCGGTGTCAGATTATCAAAAAGAATTTTGTCACGGGCTTGTTCCGGGCTTTCAAAGTTGACTGTATCAACTTTCAGCAGGGCGAAATATTTTTCGCCCTCTTTAGGAGGCCGAACTTCACCGGAAATTGTATCGCCCGTTTTTAAATTAAATCTCCGAATTTGCGACGGAGATATGTAAATATCATCCGGGCTGGGCAGATAGTTGTAATCTACTGCGCGTAAGAATCCGAAACCATCAGGTAAGATTTCCAATACTCCCGAACCGGAGATCGCGCCATTTTGTTCTGCCTGTGTTTGTAAAATGGCGAAGATTAAATCCTGACGGCGCATCCCGCTGGCACCGGGCACATTTAATTCTTTGGATAAATTATTGAGTTCGCTTATTGGCAACCTTTTAATATCTTCAATGTTCATAGGTACTTCCTTATTTTAATTTCTATTAGGCAACGTAAAACGTTGTTTTGATGTGATTTACTGCTAGTTCTGCATTATTTATCAAGAAACACACAAAGATAGTACGAGTTTGTTTGCAGTTATTGATTTAATATCGGTTTGTTTGAATACTTGAAACTCTCCAAAGGGTGGGCTTAAGCAGCCTCTTACTAGTTGGAAATAGCCTATATTAATCCAAAGCGCATGTCAAGATATTTTCTTTGTGAAACTCCAATTCTGAAAGTGACGTAGCGAAATTGGTAAGTTAATGAGACCCAAGTTTCAGAAAGGAAGTGCGCTGAAACTTGCAAGTCGAATTATCCCGCAAAGAGACTGTGTCGTAATTGTCATTGCGAGCCGACTCTCAGGAGGCGTGGCAATCTCATAAACAATTGATAGTATTGGGATTGCCACGTCGTCCAAGGGACTCCTCGCAATGACAAACGAAGATTGCGACACAGTCTCAAAGAGGAGGGTATAATACCCCTCAGTTTTATTACGAAAAATGTCCCCAAAGCTTGCGTCGGGGTTTATACCCGTGACCTTTTTCTGCGATTTCCTCTTATAAAGGGCATTTTGTCTGGAAAAATTAAATTTTCCCCTTGATTCCTGAGCAACACTAAACTAATACCAAGTATAATTAAGCAATGCAATTATTCTATTTATGAAAGGTATGGAGTTTTATGGAAGAAAACAAATTAAACGAGGGTAATACAATTGAACCGGCGGACGCACCGGCCGAAATATCTTTAGAAGAGCTATCGCCGGATATGAAAGCCGCCTGCCAACGGGCCGGCTGGACAAGCCTGACTCCTGTGCAGGCCAAATCAATCCCTTATCTTCTTGCTGGTCGCGAGATGCTGGTGCAATCAAGAACCGGCAGCGGTAAAACGGGCGCTTATGTTTTGCCCATTATGCAAAAAATAAATATGGAGAAAAACTTCGCTCAGGCCATGGTGCTGGTACCCACGCGCGAACTTGCCCTGCAAGTATCCTTGGAGGCTCAAATGCTGACCCAGGGAACAAATTTAAGAACTGCGGTAGTGTACGGCGGAGTGGGTTACAATGCTCAACTGGAAGCTTTCCGTGGTGGCGCTCAACTTGTTGTAGGCACGCCGGGACGAATTTTGGATCATCTTCTGAAAAACACGCTTTCTCTGGATCATTTGAAAATACTAATTTTCGATGAAGCGGACCGGATGTTATCTATGGGTTTTTATCCCGATATGGTGAAAATCCGCAAATATATACCAACACGCGAAATATCCAGCAGTATGTTTTCGGCAACGTTTCCTCCTCAGGTGATCCGACTTGCCGATCAATTCCTACGGGCGCCGCAATTGCTTAGTTTAAGCGGCAATCAAGTGCATATCGCGGAAATCGAGCATCTTTATTATGTTGTACCGGGCATGCGCAAAGAAAGATCTCTGGTGCGGATCATCGAAATTGAAAATCCGGCTTCCGCCATTATCTTCTGCAATACCAAAGATACCGTGCACTACCTTTCAGTAGTCCTGAAGCGATTTGGCTATGATGCCGACGAACTTAGCTCCGATCTGGCTCAGAGCGCGAGGGAAAAGGTCATGGCCAGGGTAAAGCGCGGCGCCCTGCGTTTCTTAGTGGCAACGGATGTGGCAGCCCGTGGCATTGACATTCCCGATCTTTCTCACGTTATCCAGTATGAACCGCCGGAAGACCAGGAGGCGTATATCCATCGAGCAGGCCGTACAGGAAGGATGGGTTCAAGCGGTGTGGCCATATCGCTTGTCGCGGAAATGGAAAAATTCAAGTTGCAAAGCATTGCCCGCTTTTACAATATTAATATGGAAGAGCGCCAGCTTGCCAGTGATGAAGAATTGGAAAGAGTTGTCGGCGAAAGAATCACGGCGCTTCTGGAATCCCGCCTGCACGCCCGCGATACTATTCAGATTGAACGTATGCAACGTTTCCTGCCGCTGGCAAAAAATTTAGCGCAGTCGGATGATGATTCGGCGCTTATTGCTATGCTTTTGGATGATTATTATCAGCAATCACTGCACGCTATTCCGGTTCAACCAACTTCCGGAACTGAAGACGATGACATACCCAAACCCAATCCCAAACCAAAACTAAAAATGTCCAGGCCAAGGCCAAGAAATAAGCATTAAGGGGGAAAATATTCATGAATTTAAAATACGATCGTTTAATTAAAATATTTTATCTGATCAGTTTACTTGCAGCATTAAATCTGCTTGTTTCCTGCGCTACCGTTACAAAACCTGCCCAGATTGCGGTTGTACTAGGCGCTGGCGCGTCCAAGGGTTTCGCGCATATCGGAGTGCTCAAAGTTCTTGAATCCCACAAGGTTCCCGTTCACATGATAGTGGGAACCAGTGCCGGGTCATTTGTCGGCAGCTTATACGCTTACGGATACACACCCTATGAGCTGCAAGCCATAGCCCTGGCCATCCAGAAAGATGATGTTGCCGACTATATTATGCCGGATAACGGTTTTGTTAAAGGTGAAAGACTCGAAAACTTCATCAACATCAAGGTGAAATATACGCCAATTGATAAACTCAAAATTCCTTTTTACGCGGTGGCGACAAATATCCAAACAGGAGAAGAAATGATTTTCGGCCGCGGGAACACCGGCAAATCTGTGCGCGCCAGTTGTTCCATCCCCGGTATTTTCAATCCTGTTTTTATCAGCGACAAATATTATGTGGATGGCGGTTTGGTCAGCCCTCTGGCAATTGATGTGGCCCGCAGATTCGGCGCCGATGTGGTCATTGCGGTGGATATATCATCTAGCATAGAATCAGCGCCGCCGAAAGGAACAATCGAAACGATGATGCAGGCAATAGATATAATGTATAGCAAGATAGCCGCCCTTCAAATTAAAAACGCTGATGTAGTAATCAAGCCCAAAGTGAGTTATATCGGTTCCAGTGATTTTGGCAAAAGGCACGAAGCCATCATGGAAGGTGAGAAGGCCACGGCAGAAGCCATGCCGGTTATTAATGAAATCATTTCCAAACTAAAAAAAGAAGGGCGGTTACCTTAAATGAAGAAAAAAGATTTACTAAACAAATCAGTTGAACACATTGATATTAAGGCCATTAACGCGGTTGATATTATCAACGCCATGAAGAAGATGTCTTTTTCGGCGCGCGATCTGGGTAACGCTGCCGATATTTATGACAAAATGCTTCAAGAAAAAAACTGCGCGGTTATATTAACTCTGGCCGGTTCCACATCCGCCGGCGGCTGCATGCAGGTTTATGTCGATATGGTAAAAAACAACATGGTGGATGCCATTGTCGCAACCGGCGCGGCAATTGTAGATATGGATTTTTTTGAAGCGCTAGGTTTCAAACACTATCAAGGCACTCCTTTTGTTGACGACAAATTATTGCGCAAACTCTACATAGATCGGATTTACGATACCTACATTGATGAAGAACAGCTACAGGCCTGCGATAAAACAATTAAAATAATTGCAGATGCGCTGCCGCCGCGCGCTTATTCCTCGCGCGAATTCATTTACGAGATGGGGAAATATTTAAAGAAGCACAGCAAGAAAAAAAATTCCCTTGTGCAGACGGCATTCGAGCATAACGTGCCGATTTTTTGCCCCGCCTTTTCGGATAGCTCGGCAGGATTTGGCCTGGTGTTGCATCAAGTTGAAAGACCGGAAAATCATCTTTCCATTGATTCAGTAAAAGATTTTCTGGAGTTGACGATGGTTAAAATTGCTGCCGGAGCCACAGGCCTGTTGATGATCGGCGGCGGCGTGCCGAAAAACTTTGCTCAAGATACCGTGGTTTGCGCGGAGATATTAGGCAAGCAAGTCCCCATGCATAAATACGCCGTCCAGATTACGGTAGCTGATGTGCGCGACGGCGCCTGCTCCAGTTCCACCCTCAAGGAAGCCAACTCCTGGGGCAAAGTGGACGCGACTTTTGAGCAAATGGTTTATGCCGAAGCCACAACCGTACTGCCTCTTTTAGCCAGCTATGCGTATCACAAAGGAAACTGGAAGAAGCGCAAGAAATGGGAATTGGCAAAGATCTTCGATGCGAAGGGAAAGTATTTTACAAAAAAAGCTGGGAAGCCTTAATTCTTAAGTATAAAGTAGCAATCTGTTCTTAACGATGAGGGGGATCGAACTAGTAATTTAACAATCCATAATTATTATGTTTCTTTATAGTGAAAATTTCAACATACCCCCAAACATACCCCCATAATTCGATTCAAAGTGGAGGAGTTTTTATATATGGTCTCCTTCCTGTACTACACAAAACTTAAACCTCGGCGAAAATGCTAGCTTTCAATCCGTTATAAATACAATTCACGACTGCTGATAAAGCTCGGCAATATTTTATGTGAGGCAATTCGGAGCGTCTACAGGAGCGTTTATTTCACTTGACATCGTATAAATATAGGCGCTTGATATTGGATAGATAAGTTGATGTGGTCATTGATTGAGGACCATCACCTATTATAGCAGCCACCGGTTAACTTCCTAACCTAACAGATCATAAAAACGCGTTGGGGATAACCCCATGAAAGATCAATCCAAAGATGATGCACTTGAATACGCTGAGAGCATCATCAACACAGTGCGTGAACCGTTAATCGTGCTCGATCAAGATTTAAGGGTGGTCACGGTAAGCCGTTCTTTCTATGACTTCTTTAAGGTAAAACCTGAAGAGACTGTGGGGCAGCTTATCTATGACCTGGGAAACAAACAGTGGAATATTCCCAAACTGAGGGAGCTACTGGAAACCATTCTTCCCCAAAAGACAACCTTTGACGACTATCAGGTGGAACACGATTTTGCCGACATCGGCAAGCACACAATGCTTTTGAATGCCAGGCAAATTCAAAGGGTTTTGGGAAAAGAACGAATCATCCTTTTGGCCATCGAGGACATCACTGAACGCAAACAGATTGAGACCAAGCTCAGGGGCACCATGACTGACCTGGAACGTTCCAACAAGGATCTGGAGCAGTTTGCTTATGTTGCCTCACATGATTTGCAGGAGCCCCTGCGGATGGTCTCAAACTACACCCAGCTATTGGCTAAGCATTACGAGGGCCGGTTAGATGAAAAAGCCAAAAAGTTTATGGACTACGTCGTGGACGGCGCTATCCGCATGCAGGGGTTAATCAACGACCTTTTGACTTACTCGCGCATCGGAACACAAAGCAAGCCGCTGGAAAACACGGACACGCATGCCCTCTTGGGTGAGGCGATCATAAATCTGGCTGCCATGATCGAAGAAAAACGGGCAATCATAACGAACGACGACCTGCCCACGGTGATGGCCGATTCTTCCCAGCTTATGCAGGTGTTTAAAAATCTTATTTCCAACGCCATCAAGTTTCAGAGAGAGAACATCCCGCACATTCACGTGTCTGCTCAGGACAAGGGTAGGGAGTGGGTCTTCTCCATCAGAGATAATGGCATAGGAATAGAAAAACAGTATGCGGACAGAATTTTTGTTATCTTCCAGCGCCTGCATACCAGACAGGAATACCCCGGCACCGGTATCGGACTGGCTGTGTGCAAAAGGATAGTGGAACGCCATGGCGGCAGGATATGGTTTGAGTCTGAGCCGGGCAAATGTTCGACGTTTTTCTTTACCCTTAAGAAGTAAGCAGAGGAGATATATTACAATGTGTGCAGCACAATCAGTAAGACCAATTGAGATTTTGCTTGTGGAGGACAATCAAGGGGACGTTGACCTGACCAGAGAGGCCTTGGAGAAAAGCAAGATTTATAACAAGCTCTCTGTAGTCAGCAATGGCGTGGATGCAATGGACTTTCTTCGGCGCAAGGGAAAGTATGCTCATGCCTTCCGTCCGGACCTCGTCCTGCTGGACCTTAACCTTCCCCGAAAGGACGGCCGGGAGGTCCTTGCTGAAATCAAGACAGACGATGACCTGAAGAGAATTCCCGTTGTGGTCCTGACGAGTTCCAAAGCCGAAGAGGATATCCTCAAAACCTACAATCTCCATGCCAATAGCTACGTTACTAAGCCGATGGACCTGGCCCAGTTCTTTAAGGTTGTGCAAACCATCGAAGATTTCTGGTTTACCATCGTCATGCTACCACCAAAGGAAGTCAAATAATGATCGAAAGACTGAACATCCTTGTAGTCGAAGACAACCCGGGTGATGTTGACTTGATCCGGGAGGCGCTGTCTGAAAAAGGGTCTGTAATTTTCCGGATCGAGACCGTGTCGAGACTTTCCGAGGCTCTTGCCCGGCTGAACAACGAAGGCATTGATCTTGTCTTGCTTGACCTCGGGCTCCCCGACAGCAAGGGACTGGAGACTTTTCGAAAGCTGCTGAAAGCGGCAACCCGCATACCGGTGATCATATTGACAGCGGACGATAACCAGGAAATGGCCATTCTTGCGGTGCGGGAAGGGGCGCAGGACTACATCGTCAAAGGACAGCTCGGGGGCACCCTACTTATTCGGGCGGTGTTGTACGCCTTCGAGCGAAAGCGGGGTGTGGAGGAACTCAGGGATAGTGAGTTGCGCTATCGCGGATTGTTCGAGAATATGGCCGAAGGTTTTGCATATTGCAGGATGATCTTCGAGAACGGCGAACCGCAGGACTTCATCTATCTCTCTGTCAACAGCGCTTTCGAGAGTTTGACCGGTTTACGGAATGTAACCGGCAAAAAAGTCAGCGAGGTTATTCCGGGCATAAGAGAGGCCGATCCTCAACTTCTTGCTATATACGCCAGAGTATCCCTGACCGGCAAACCAGAAAAGTTTGAAATGTACGTCGATGCGCTAAAGATGTGGTTCTCCATTTCCGTGTACGGCCTTGAAAAAGAACACTTTGTTGCCGTGTTCGACGTTATCACCACACGCAAGCAGATGGAGGAGGAGCTACGGAAAAGTGAAAAGGAATTCCATTCGCTAGCTGAGTCTATGCCGCAAATTGTCTGGACCACACGGAAAGACGGTTGGAACACTTATTTCAATCAACAATGGGTAGACTACACAGGACTGACGCTGGAGGAGAGCTATGGCAATGGCTGGAACACGCCCTTTCATCCGGACGATAAACAGAGAGCCTGGG
>Ga0247841_10009101_pt1 | contig 14010 bp, 6 predicted proteins | sample LaCruzMarch2015__2_FD_192410 | JGI IMG/M metagenome (GOLD analysis project Ga0247841, IMG submission 192410) | Freshwater microbial communities from meromictic Lake La Cruz, Castile-La Mancha, Spain - LaCruzMarch2015_18m | ecosystem: Environmental > Aquatic > Freshwater > Lake | place: Spain...
ATACAATTCATGGTTTCGTTTATCCGCAAACTGGTTGAACTGGTAAAATAGGGAACATCGGGATAGAACTGGTATCGCACCGAGGCATCCACTTCAGGAATGTCGCGTAAACTTCCCCATAATTCAGTAACGGCAGTTACCGGACCCGAAATCAGATTTACATTTTGTGGCGGATTCCAGTCGGCAGTGTGTGTCCATGGTTTTGGTGGCGAATAAATTTCAGGATTCCAGTGAATGGCTCCATTGGTTTCCATCCGGTGAAACAGCGGAAATTCAGGCTTTTCTTTCAACGTCAACTGGTCGAAATGACCTGAATTTGGATGCAGCGAAATTGATATTTTTCCATTATCAATATTTACACCGGGCATTTCGCCCTGAACCTTTAAATTGCTGTTGTAAATTTTGGTCAAAGCTTTATTGTTGTTGTAAAAAACCAGGTAAACCTTGCTTTTATTAGCTGGAACATCGGCCATAAATGCTACTCTTGCACTTAATGTGGGCAACCATATTGGTACATCGCGGGTGGGTTTTCCGTTTGCATCGGGATCGAGGTTATCTTCAACCAAATATTTCTGTAAATCGTAAACCTGACTTGGAACTTCGGTTAAAACGTGCGTTTCAGGATCGACTTCAACTACCCTGATTTCACGTTTTAAATCAAAAGCCTCATCGGGATAAAATGCAAGCAAAACTTCCACAGGTTCTGCTTTTCTTTCAATTCCGGCAGTTTCGGTCACCACAACCGATTTGAAATTTTTCCAGGCCGGGTCAAATACAGCAATGTTTCCAGGAGCTTTTACGGTTTCGGTTTTTGTAAGCCAAACATCGCTGTCCGAGGCTTTTACATTCTTTTTTATACGAACCGAAATTTTAATTGTGTAATCCTTACCGGGTTCCCATTTTACCCAGCCAACCACATGCAGGTTTTTATATAAGGTTGCATCCTGCGATAAACCGTATCCCGATGGCGGACGATGCGAAATCGGTGGACGGTCCATTTCCTTTTCATCCTTAATTCGATGTAAATCGGTTGCGCGAAGTATTTTACCATTTACTTCAGCCTGAACTTCAATAATGGAAGGTTCAGGCAAATCAATTTCGGCAATAAAATGATAAAAGGGAATTGCAGGTTCGGGTAAACCCATTTCGATCTTGGTTATATTAAGCTGCTTCTGGATTTCTTTTGCAGAAACACCCCAAACCATAAACATACTCACAAACAAAATCATCAGGCTTTGAACTATTCTTTTTTTCATAATAATTTGATTTATAAAATGAAAGTTGAAAATTAACGTACAGAAATCAAATTCCTTTTTCTGAGTTCATCGACTCCATTCTGCCACTTGTCACCACTCCCCCACAGGTAATAAGTAAAATACATTGTAGTTTTCTGAACTATCGGGGTCCATGGCTGAAACTCGACATAATAGTGCGGCGCTTCGGCATTATCGGGGTGATTCATCCACATGTGCAGAAAAATGGGCTGAGCCACCGGAAAAGCACCCACAAATGAAACGTTTTCCATTGTGTCGTAACCAGCATTCCAACCTTCTTTTGCATCGATTGCCTGTCCGTAGTATTTCTCAGGTTTCATACGGTATTCTTTTAAACCGCTCATGGCAGGAACAGTGAAAACATCTTCCGTTCCGTGGGTTTTGCCCAGTTCGAGAATCGGTTGAGGCCCCAGAACATTTGCTTCCGGATTTTTAAATACCAGCTCAAACCTCACTTCAAGCAAAGGTGAGTTTCCATATAACGTAAAAGTTTTCTTTATCTGGTTTCCATAGTAATCGGCCACCATTTCAACGCTAACACAATCACCTTCTTTTTTCAGGATTTTTGCATCGTAAATTTTATGGGTTTCCATGCTCGCCTGACCCAGAAAATCTTCAAATCCACCGTATGGATAATATCCGCGGTTTCTGAATGGTCTTCTATCGTTGTAAGTTTTTTCGGGCCATGCTTTAAAAAGAACATTGTCTTTTTTACTTTTTACAATGTACTCGATAACGCGGGCGCCGGTTCGTAGCAAAGTAACCTGCACAGAATCGTTTTCCATGCGGTATTCATTTATTCCATCGCTGTTTAAATCAACTTCGTACAAATAGTTTTTTCCTTTTGTTTCGCCAACTCCCAACTGGGTTTTGCCCAAACATCCGAGTGCTTTTACTTCAACAGTATAACTTGCGGGTTTTAAATCCAAATCGAAATGAATTTGCTGAAAAGCGGAAGTTGGTACTTCAACAGTTTTTGTTTGCTGAAAAACAGGTTTTTGAAGATTATCGTTTTTAAATACCTCCACTTTTACCGGAACTGATGTCTGGTCTGAAAAATTATGAATAGTAACCGGATATGCAACTTTTGGAGCATTGCCATACAATAACTGATGTACAGAAATTGCGGGTGGCAAATCGAGCAATGCAACCGTACTTTTTGCCAAACCTTCGTCACCCTTAAAATGAACTGCGACCGGATTTGCTTTACCCATTGCCTTTTCTGAAGGAATGAGTTGAATGATAAGTTCTATTGTTTCGTTTGCAGAAAGTGAAATTTTTGCAGGATCATTTCCTCTTGTTTTTACACCGGCAGGAACAACAATTTCAACAGTACCCGAAATGTTTGAGGGAGAATAGTTTTTGATGGTTAAAATTAAATTGTAACCTTCTGTTTTTGCATCTATATCGAGGTTGTCACCAAAATAATCAGCAAGAAAATTTTGGTCGAGATAAAGCAACTGAAGGGCATTTCTGAATTTAGCAGCACCCATCATCTTTGCCTCATCCAAAACAGCAACGCTTTTCCGGCTCATGATTGCATCCCAAATTGATTTATTGGTCAGCGGCTTTTCCTTTTCAACAAATAAAACCATCGAAGGAATTGCATTTTCCAACAAAAATCCTGTTTTGCTGATAAAAGGTACATCTTCATTATCAATTTGTTCCTTATTTCCTTCGGTTGCAATGTAACCATCGAATTCAAAAGCATCGCTTGGAGGGTCGTAAACGGGGCGAAAAGCATAACCGCCTTTTTTGTGTGCATAATCAATCCAGGCCTGGTTTGTAGCCATATCCTGAACCTGCAGTTCGTTGTAATCGCTGCAACCATAAATGGGCGAAAAACCAACGTTGGCAACAACGGGTAATTTAACTTCGCTTACCCAGTTTTCAATTTCCTTTTTTGCCAAAAAATCCATGTAACCATCGAAAATGAACCACGAGTTTCCTTCGTTCATTCCTTTTCCAATCACTTCAATCGGGTGTCCGGGTGAGCAGGTAACACTTTTCAGTAAAGTTGCCGCCCCAAACCAACCTTTTTCGAGACGGTACTGTACAAGTAATTTACGTGTTTGGTCAATCAGGTTGATTAGTTTTTCGGTTTGTACCGAAGAATTTGAAGAAATAACAAACAAACTGCGATCGCCTTTTACAAGGTAAAAAGCTTTTATTATTTCCAATCCGGGATCGTTAAACTGATAACTTTTTAAACCGGTTATCCATTCAAAAATCGGAGCGGCCAATTCTTCCATTTTTTTTCCAACTTCCGATTCCGGAGTTACTGTAATCAGCACATTTTCTGATTTCAATTTATCTTCCAACTGTTGTAAAGTTGGATTTTGCAATTTCTGAAATTTGGTTGCCAGGAGTTTGGAAATAAAACCTTCCTGAACCAACAAACCGGGTATTCCAAGGTCTTCCGCAATATTTATTTTGCTTTGCAAAATAGTTGACTGAACATCGGGAATGGCCATTTTAAACAAATTACCACTCCGGTATATTTGAGTAAAACTGTTTTGCCAGTGGTTGGTGTAACCATTAAACTGGGACTGATTGACAATCCCGGTTTCGTTTTTACCTGATTGTTGAATCTTAAAATCTGCTAATTTTTGAGCAAAAACCGGGGATACTGTCAACAAAAAAAAGACAGGTGCTAAACGGAATACTTTATACTTTTGAATAAGTTTCATCTTTTATTTGGTTTAGTTTTTAAAAATATGAATCTATGACATTTGGTGAAGGTAAAACTTGTTTTCATTCTAACCAAGGCTTTATGTAGAGTAGAATAAGGTTTTTGTAATCCTCTGTACTTTTTCTACTAAGGTTGCTCTTAAAAATAAGGTTTTTTTATAATTTTTATCGTTTCAAAACTTTAAAGTGAATTTTTTATCCGTTTTCAAAAACCTTATTTATTTTTTTCACCTTAGTAGCCATTACAGCACAATCAATTCTTACCTTATTATTTTGGTGAAAGCAGAACGGAAATTACCTGGCAACAAAAAAGGTTGCGGCGCACAGTAATATTTTCTATGTTGCGGTGCGCTGCACCTTTTGACTTCCATTTGCATCTTTTCTACAAATATTACCGCGACGCTGTCGCTTCTTTTATTTTTCAGATCAATTAAAAAATAAAAAAAGAAGGCCGCCACTCTGCCGGGCGGCCTTCGTATTCTGAAGTATATTCAGATTAAAAATTATTTACATTACCAGTATCCCACCACAAACGTGTAGCAATATTATCTGGTCCTCCAAGTTTGGTTGTTGCATCGGCAACCCCAGGCTTGTTATTGTCGCGTTCACCATTAACAAATGGCATCCTTTTGATAAATTCACCCGCTGGTATTACACCCCAGTCAGTACTACTGTCATTTTTAGCATTAACAGGTATTTTAGGATAACCTGTTCTGCGGAAGTCTGTCCATGATTCGAGTGAATTGGTAAAGTTATTGATCCACTTTTGAGTGATAATCTTTTCCAGTTTCCTTTCGTTTGTGTCAGCATCATTCCATGCTACAGTAATGTCAGTACGTGAAGTAAAGTTATTCTTTGCTTCTTTAGGATCTACATAATTAATTGGTTTGCTTGTTCCATCGGCAAGATAAGCATCAACACCACCTGCGCCCCAGTCTGCAAACGAAGCCCTTACACCATTTTCGTAGTTTGTTTTTGCATCGCCTGCACCAGCCCAACCTCTAAGTGCAGCTTCTGCTTTCAGATGACAAACTTCGGAATAGGTAAAATACCGTCTTGAAGTAACCGATTTAAACGATTCGTTTATTGTAGAATAAGGTAGTCTCTGATCTTTTGCAGCTAAAAACGCCCCACTGTGAATACCTTTGTATGGCAATTCAGGATGATCTGTAACTAAAGTTGCATCTGCTACAGGTGCAAAATAACTGGCAATCCTGTTATCTTTCATTCCTACCAAAAATGATTCGTATCCTGCTCCCATACGGGTATCACCCCATTCAAAACAAATCACGTTCACTGGTAATTTATCACCATACAGCGACACATTAAAATTTTCACTGTTAGCCGAGATTAATCCGGCTGGATCGCTCATTGCTTTTTCTCCCTGAGTTTTTGCAAGGGCAGGAGCAACTTTCGAAATCCTGATTGCCAATCGTAAACGCATTGAATTAACAAGTTTACTCCATTTAGCAACGTTACCAGCATAACTGGCATCAAACTTTGTTAAACCTTTATATGCAGTGTTGGCGGCAAATACAGCCTGAATAGCATCGAGATCAGCGAATAATTTGTTGTACAAATCAGATTCCTTATCGTAAATATTGGCTTTGCCTGATACTCCATAATTGGAATAGATTACTGGTCCGTGCCAGGCTGTGAGTTTTGAAATAGCCAGCACCTGCAACATTTTGGCCCATGCCGAGAATACCGGGTATCCTCCTTCATCTGCTTGTTTAATAACCTGTAATGAAGGAGACATTACACTTCCGTAAATACGCCCCCAGTATGAATTCCACCTGATGTAATACGTAGTGTTGTTAACACCTCCCACAAATGGTGTTGGAGTTCCCAAATTACGCATAAAATTATCGTGCACCAGATCTTCCTCAATCTGGTGACCAAATAAATTGCTTAAAAAACCCTGAAAAGGAGATCCCAAAAGGTTAAAGTCCTGCTCAAGTTCCTCATCCGAAATAAGGTATTGATTTCTGTTTGCCTCTTCGAAATTATCGGTACAAGCCATAAATCCAAGAGTTAAAATAATTGCGAAAAATATCTTTTTCATAGTTCTTCAATTTTAGAATGTTACTTTAATATTAAATCCATAAGTCCTGGTAGCAGGCGTATTGAAGTTATCGAGAGACTGCGAGGAATTGTTTGTACTCATTGCCAACTCTGGATCGTAAGGTGCTTTCTTGTATAAGATGAACAAATTCTGTCCTACAACAGAAAATGTTAATCCGCTTATGTGATTTAGTTTTTTTACATCAAAATCATAAGCAAGTGATAACTGGCTTACCCTGATATTTGTCCTGTCGTAAACATAAGGTTCAATAATTCCGTTTCTGCCACCAATACCACCGCCTTCAGCATAATAATCAAAAGCGCTAATCTGTGTAACAGGTGTGGTTCCTTTAATACCGTTGATTTCAACATAACCAACATCTCTTGCATCACCACTTCTTTTACTTACGCCCCATCCATCGAGCATTGATTCTGTCTGGCTAACAACTTCTCCACCAAATTTTCCTGAAATAAGAAGGCCAATATTAAAGCGGTCAACCTGAACATTGTTGTTCCATCCAAGGTTCCAATCCGGTTCAAGATTTCCTAAATAACCTACAGTCCAATCGTTCACATCATACTGCGTAGCTGTTTTCATCGGACGACCGGTTTTCTCATCAAGCATAATTTGTCCGGCATCATTTCTTCTAAACTTGTAACCATACAAATCGCCATAAGAACCACCTGCCCTCAGGAATGTATTGTACCCTTCGGAAGAGCCCATCCCAATTACACGATTAGGATTGTTAGGATCCAATGAAATAATTTCGTTGGTATTCTTGTGGAAGTTAAATGCAGTTTTCCATGTAATGGTATTGTTCTGTACCGGTGTAAAATCGAGGGTCATTTCAACCCCTTTATTTACTATTTCTCCTACGTTGATATTCTTGGTTTGATATCTTCCTTTTTCTTCAGGAGCTAATTCAACATTCAGGAACTGGTTGGTACTATTGTTATTATAGTATGTAAAATCAAAACCTACCCGGCCATTTAATAATTTAAATTCGAGACCAAGCTCGTTACTTTTTATTAACTCAGGTTTCAAGTCTGTCCAAGGTTGAACAGTTGACTTATTGATACCACCGAGAGCTCCTGATATTGAATTATATGATAGTATTGAATTCCAGGGCACTTCTTTTGCTGCCTGTGCAATTGAACCTCTAACTTTCAGGAATGAAATAAATTCGGGTAACGTGAATACATTACTAAGAAGTACAACTCCACCTACCGAAGGATAGAAATAAGAAGCTCCATCGTCTGTTCCGATAAGAGTTGAAGACCAGTCGTTACGGCCTGAAACATCAAGATAAAACATATCGTTATACCCTAAACTAACACTTGCATAAACCGACTGCAGTATTGTTTCGCCGCCGTATTCACCAACCACAACATTGGTCGGATAATTTTGAGTTGAAAATACATTTGGATAAAGTAGGTTATTTGTACCATTATTGGCACCCTTTCCGCTCCATTTGTTCTTGGTGTAACTTCCACCCACAAATCCGGTAACATTCAATTTACCAAATGTATTGTCGTATTTCAACAATGCATCGGCATAGGCTTTGGTATCAGTTCTGTCGCCAAAAACATACTGACCATTTTGTGAAACATTGGTAGCGTTTGAACCAGCCGCATGTTTTTCAGTCTTTTTATAATCAACATAATCATATGTTCCCCTAACAGCAAGAGTCAATTGCTCTGTAAAGCTGTAGTCAGCAGTTGCATTGGCAATCATTCTTTGTATTTTCTCTTCCTTTGGTTCCATATTTACCAACCAGTAAGGATTACTTAAGTGATGGTCAACAACATATACATTCTGGAGGTACATGTTCCTTGATTCACTAAAAATCTTATAGTTGTTTTTATAATCCATAAAATCTCTTTCGCGTGGAAAATTGTAAAGTCCTGTCAAAGGATTAAGATAATAACCGGCAACATTACGGTTTTCTATCATCTCCGAAGCAAGCATAACATTCGAACCCAAAACTAACTTATCGTTGAAAAGCTTGGTTGACTGTTTAAAAGAAACGTTGTTCTTTCCGTATTTGTTATTTGGAATAATACCCTTTGCAGAAGTGTTGTTGTATGAGAAATAGGCTGTGGTAATGTTATTTCCACCACTTACAGTAACACCATTAACCAAATTATTTCCGGTCTGGAAGAAATCCTTCATCATATCTTCAGAGTATTTGGTGCCACCTTTTGTAGTCGACCAACTTTCTTTTGCCCCGTTCACTGCGCCGTAATTAAACTGCAATTCAGGATAAACCAGAACATTTTCAAAAGTAGTTGTTGAGTTGATTGATACCAGTGTTTTACCGGCCATCCCCTTTTTGGTTGTAACCAAAACAACCCCGTTGGCGCCCTGGCTTCCATAAAGAATTGATGCATTTAAACCCTTCAAAACGTTAATACTTTCAATGTCGTCGGGATTCAATTGCGATAAACCGTCACCATTATCGGCTCCACCCCACATTCCGGGCTGTCCACGTTTGATGTTCATTACCGGAATACCATCAATTACATAAAGTGGTTCGCTGGAACCTCCCAATGATTTGAAACCTCTTAAGATAACCCTTGTAGAACCCCCTGCTCCCGAAGCACTTTTTTCGATTTCGAGACCGGCAGTTTTACCGCTCAGGTTTTCCATGAAGTTGGTACCTCTGGCTTTCATCAGCTCTTCACCGGTAACCTGTTGTGATGCATAGGTCAGCGTTTTTTTATCGCGCTGAATACCAAGTGCAGTAACAACAACTTCGTCAAGACCAATGGCACTTGATTCCATAACAACATTAACGGTTGTGCGACCATTTACAACCTCTTCAATTGCTGTCATTCCAACAAATGAGAACTGCAAAACAGCACTGGAACCCACTTTCAAGCTATATTTTCCATCAATATCGCTTGTAGTACCATTTGTAGTACCTTTCTCAACAATTGATACTCCGGGAATACTGCTCCCACTGGCATCGTTAACGGTTCCACTCACCGTCGTTTGTGCATATACACTTGCAAACGAAGCAAACAGTAAAACCAGAATAAGATAAAATCTTTTTCTCTTCATAATAAATGTTTTAACATAGTTAATAATAAGTTTAAAAAATTAAGGAAAAATCAGGTATATCAAATACTTTTTTTCCTGTGACAATAAGAATTACATTTTTTGTTTCTTCCATAGAATTTAAAATTTTTGTGATTTATTAATTTGTGAATATTAAAATTTGTTTTCGTTCAAGTTAAGTATATTTAATATATCAGGCAAGTGTTTTCCAAATTTCATATAAACCACGAGGTACATGAAAACAGCCCTTCCATTTTCCACCCTTTAAATCAAGGAGTGGCTCACCTTGACGATTTAAATATCCATACCACTCTGGAAATTCATTATCTTTAAAATGCGACCATGTATATTCATGAATCCTTTCGAACCAGGCCTTGCACTCTGCATTTCCAGTAAGTTTATATGCGCGTGCCATTGCAACCAGGGTTTCCAGGTGTACCCACCATAATTTTTGATCCCATTCCAGTTGTTGCGGCGGATAACCTTTCAAATCAAGGAAATAAAACATTCCACCATGCTTTTTATCCCAGCCATTTTCGGTGGTTTGCAATAAAATAGTAACACATTTATTTATCAGGCTTTTGTTGTTAAAACGAACTGCCAAATCCATCATAAACCACATGGCTTCATTTGTGTGTCCCGGATTTAGTAATCTTCCCTCAAACGAATTTGAAAAACTGCCATCGGGGGTTACATTTTCCAAAATCAGGCCTGAGTTTTTGTCGTAGAACACTTCCATTACCTCAGATATGATTGTTTCAGCCATTTCATCAACCTTTTCAGTACCCAATAAATCTTCAAGAATCAGTGATAAATTGGCTAAAATCATTGGAAGCGAAAAATTCTTTAATGGACGTGTTTCGGGAACCAACTTGTTATAAATGCCTTTTGGATTGTTTTGGCGTTTCAGGATATTTGAAAAAGTATTTAAGGCTATTTGTTTGAATTCTTCATTAGCTGTTGCTTTGTAAAGTTCGCTAAATGCCATTGCTGCAAAACAGTCGGAAAAAATATTGTAAGGTTGAACCAGTGGCTTGCCATCGCGGGTAAGCGAAAAATACCAGTTTCCCTGCTCATCTCTTCCATGTTTTTTCATAAAACCAGCTCCGTGCAAAGCCATATCAAGCCACTCCTGCTTTTTCTCAATTTTATTGTATAACATCGAAAAAAGCCAGACTTCACGTCCCTGCAACCATACAAATTTATCGGTATCAAATACTTCACCTTTTCGGTTTAAACAGGTAAAATAACCGCCAAATTCCTCATCTTTTGAACAGTTTAACCAAAACGGCACAACAAAATCGAGTAATTCGTTTTTATATAAATCAGCGTATTTCGATAATTCGTTCATTTAAGCTTAACTCTAACCATTTAAAAATGTCATTCCTTATAATTTCCGTCAAAACCTATTAACCGCGTTTCAAAAGGTTTTATAAGCGAATCAACCAATATTGCAAGTTCCTTTTTCAGAATAATACGGTTTGGATTAAAATCTGAATCTATTGAATTGTTCCAAACTTCTTTTAATTTTATGCTAACCTCATAACCAACAACAGCCGAAATAAGTTCACCAGATTTTTGAATTGTTAAAAAATGTTTATCAGATTCGATATTTACATTCTTGCTAAACGCATTCAATCCTTCAGTAAATTCAGCAACCGTTAAAGTTGAATCGGGGAAAAACCAGGTGCGGTTTGCCCATTTAAATGGTTCGCCTTTGACCTTTAAAATTCCGGAAGCAGTTGAACGTTGAATCGCCTGAAAAGCTTTATCGTCAGGTTTAACATCATACAATGGCATAATGTACGCTCCTGAATCGAGTAGTTTTTGCTGAACTTCTCTAATATTCAGGTTTCGCGGATTTGTGTTTTCCAAAACACTTAAGGCAGCAATCACTCCTGCAGCCTGACCGGTTAACAAAACACAGGGCTGAAGCCGGGTTGCGCCGTTAATTATGTTCGAAACAGAAATGGCTTTATCAGCTACAATTAGTCCATCAACAACTTCCGGGATTAAACTTCCCATTGGTATGTTAAATGATGGTATTGGAGGAAAAATAATTTTTGGTGCATCGGGATTGCAATCGTGATGGTGATCAACCGGATAATCACCAACTGAAATGCCTGTCCTGTATAAGAGTGCATTTTCCTCACTTTTCAGGATATGATTAATTGTAAAACGCTGAATTCCTTTCAAACGGCGACCTTCGCGATGATATGGCGCCAGCGCCAGTTGGTCTGTGGTTGGAAATTCATCATCAGCCAATCCCAGATTTTTATACCCAAGTTCAGTTTGAATGTAATAAACAAATTCAAGGGTGCGCTGTTTTGCTTTCTCCAGTTCGTTCATGCGTTGTTCGTGTTTCATTTCCACCACATTCAGATAAACATCGTTACCATGCCGGGGCCAGTTTATCAGGTATTTATTGTTCGGCAGCCTAGCATAATTAATCATTTTCTCGCAATCAATTAATATTGAATCAACAGTCATAGCGCATGAACCTTGAAAAAGTTGAGGATCATAGCCATCAGGTTTTGCAATGGTTTTATCAGCGTCTTTACCATAATCTTTTAATACGGCAACCCATGTTAAATCCTGAACTATATCATTTGCAAATTCCGGAGCCATTTCTTCGCCGGTATCCAAACGTGATTCCATTCCCAAATCATAGTCAGCACCTGCAAGGGCCAAACCATCACCCAAATCGGTAGCATCAATTACAATTTTTGCAGAAACCGTTAATTTTTCATTTTTATTATTCGTAAAAACAGCACCCGTTACTTTATTACCCTCTTTTAGAATTTCCGTTACATGATACCCATAAATTACTTTCAACTGATTCTCAGCGGCAGCCATTGCTTTAAAAATACTATCACCAACATGAGGTTCAAACTGAGTATTACTTACCCAACCCGTTTCAAGGGCTTTTGCACTTCCATAATGAGTTCGCAGATTATTGCGGAATTCATTCCAGATTCCTGAATGTAAATTATGATTTCCATCGATGGCACTAACTCCCTGAGCAGAAATCATTCCACCCAACCATGCGGTTTCTTCAATTATTAAGGTTGCTGTGTTTAGCCTTGCAGATTGAAGACCGGCTGAAATTCCGCCAGTTGTTCCACCAATAACAAGTACATCAGTTTGATATGTTTGTACTTTAAGTTGACAACCTGAAAGGGATATTAAAAAGACAAGAAATATAATATTTATTTTAACCTTCATTTAAAATCCATACTTATAAACTCAGCCCAAATTAATACATTTTTTTTAACTATTTATCTTAATATTTAATTTTTTTTTAAGAATTCATGAATTTTTACTAATTTATTTAAGAATACCAATAAGTATTTTAATAAAATTGAATTTGAGGCGTTGACTTTTATGTTAAACCATTTGGCGAATTTGCTATTTTGAAACATTATTGTCCGGTAAAAATATTTTTAAGATTGAGATTCTATCGCTTCATTTCATTTCGCTCAGAATGACAATAAGTTAAGTATGCAGAAGCTGTTGGTAGGGGCTGGGTTGGCGGCATTGCCGCCAACCCAGCCCCTACCAACAGCAAACACTACGAAAGCCTTGTCATTCCGAGCGAAGCGAGGAATCTCATTAAAGTTTACCGGACAGTAGTGATTTTGAAATTAAATTCCGTAAAAAAGTTTGTCGCGTAATATAAAACAAGCACCTGTAACACCTGCTTTTGAGCCGAGAGTTGACATTTTCATTTCCAAATCCAGACTGACCAGGCTAAGAGAATATTTATGAACTCCAGATTTTATGGGTAACCTGATGTGTAAGTCGGTTGCAGCAAGAATGCCCCCTAAAACCAGTAATTCAGGATTAAAAATATTAATTAATATGGATAGGTATCTCCCCAAATCATAACCTATTTCATGAATAATTTCGATGGCAAGTGTGTCTTCGTTTTCGATAACTGCCTTTAAAATATCCTCAGTTGTAATATCCTCAATGGGTATTTTATCGGAAAGAATTGATTTTGAACCGTTCCTTAACCTCTCCTTAAATTTTCGTTCCAATGCTATTCCTGAGGTTTTGGTTTCGAGACAACCTTTTTTTCCGCACTGACATATAATTTCGTTATCGAAAACCGGGCTGTGACCAAATTCGCCTGAATAACCTGATTTACCGTAATATAATTTCCCATTAAGTATTATTCCTATTCCAACACCATAATTGATATTTACAAAAATCACATTCTTTTCATTTGTAACCACACCGCAGTTATATTCGCCATAAGCCATTGCGCGGGTATCGTTTTCAAGAAATGTTTTAATTTTTATGCGCAATTCTATAATCTCACTTAAAGGTTTTTCTTCAAAATAGAAATAACTGTAACTAAAGCCGGTTGCTGAATTTATTCGCCCGCTTAAATTGATGCAGGCACCTATAAACTTTTCACGTTTAATGCCTGAATCATCGGTAAACTGATTAATCAGCGCGCAAAGTTCATCGAGTGATTCTGTGGTGTTTTCAAATTTGTAGGAGATATTTTCGGAGAATTTTACATAACTATTCTTAAAATTCTGTATTCCAATATTTAACGATTTTTTGTTTACTTCAACTCCAAGATAATAGCATGCATCAGGATTGATACCATATTGTGAAGGACGCCTTCCACCGGCCGTACCTATTTTCCCGGTTTCATATACTATCTCCTCATTAATCAGCTCCAAAATGATTTTTGTGACTGTTGGGATGCTAAAAGTGGTTACAGAACTTAATTCTGCAATTGTTGCGTCACCTTTCAAAGTAAGGTGTTTCATTACACTCTTTTTGAGCTGTATCATTTTTTGTACAGCCAAACTCATACTGTCCGTAATATCAATTAAATCGGATAGGTTCATGCTGATTTATTAAATTTATTTAAAAATACGATGTAAATATTACAACGAATTT
>Ga0247841_10009104_pt1 | contig 14009 bp, 11 predicted proteins | sample LaCruzMarch2015__2_FD_192410 | JGI IMG/M metagenome (GOLD analysis project Ga0247841, IMG submission 192410) | Freshwater microbial communities from meromictic Lake La Cruz, Castile-La Mancha, Spain - LaCruzMarch2015_18m | ecosystem: Environmental > Aquatic > Freshwater > Lake | place: Spain...
TTATGAAAACTCTCTTCTGTTAATAAAAATCTAGCATTATAATAACCATTAGTCATAGTCACATCTCCTCTTTCTGGTTCTGCCCATAAATTTTCAGCTGCACAAACCCCATTATTAAGATAATTATTATTAGTCCCTCCTTCAGGTGCAGAACACCACAAAACATGATAAGATTTTCCTAAAGAAAAATCTTTAACAATATCTCCGCTTGAATTTGTATTAAAATAATCAAATAAATCATATCCTTGTATGCAATTATCAGGATGGCTTTCGAACCATGCATCATCTATATTGCATGTTGTTGTGCATGTATCATGGTCCCACCATCTTCCTATATAACCTATTTTGCTGTTTGCAGAATTGCTTCCATTTATATTATATAAGCAAAATGGCTTTCCTTCTATTTTCATCTGATATGTAAAATCAGGTTTTAATTTTGTTCCAACTAACTGCCCATAAAATGTATTTCCATAAACATAAAATGTTACATTTGCAGAAGAAGCTGAATAATCATACTGGTAGATATATTGTGTGGCATTGTTAACCTGCAATGTTTTTTGCGAAGTTACATCTATTAAATTAGTCCCGTATCTTTTTCCAACTCTTGCTAAATCAAAAATATCTATCTTGTTATTTGAATCTACATTACCATTGAGACAACTGCTCCAGCATTCCTGGGATGAGCTGCATCCATAACAATAACCAATTTTTGCCAAGTCAAATATATTCACTTTCTTGTCATTGTTTGTGTCTCCCTGAAGCCATACACTAACATTCCATTCATGCGAGTCATTCATTCCTGAAACAGAATCGTTAACAGTTAGTTGCAGTGAATGGTCTCCAATCTCTGCAGTTAAAGGAGAATAAGTCCATGCTGTTGTTGATGATTTCAAATCAGTGTCTAACAGCCATCTGTATGTTAGATTTCCGATTACATAAGATGTCACACTAAAAGGCAAATTAAAATCATTGAATGTTTTTGCATTCTGGCTGTTGGCAAAAAAAGAATATATTATTCTTACTGTATAATTTTGTATCGTTGTTGTATTAACATTGCCAGCATTATCTCTGATTATCCAATAATAAGAATATGTTCCCAAAGAAATACCTGAAACATCAACCTGATATTTTCCATCTATTAATTGAGCAGTATAATTAGTTCCATCAAAGCTCAGTATAGTTGAATTAATGCCAGCTGTTGCATCATCAGAATCTATCATGAAATTATAAGGGCTTGCAATATAACCTGAATTGTCTGGTGGATTTATTTCAATTGTTCTGTAAAACGGAAGGGTGTTGTCTATTGTGAATTCTTTTGAAGTCTCTCTCTGAACAGTATGAATTCCGTCGCCCATTCTGTTGATAAGAATATAATTAGCTCCGTCTGGAACAGTTGTAGTATTCCATGTAATCATGCAATATCCTCCTTTAGGATTATTAGATGCATCACGTTCAGTAATAAAGCACAAAGAATCTGTTTTTACATCGTTTATATGCTGGATAACTGTTTCAGTTCCTCCATCTTGTGCATAAACCATTTCAGCAAAGAGTGGATTGCTTACATAATCAGTAGTTGTCCAGGTGAAATTTATAATGTAAGTTCCTGATAGATAATCCTCATAAAGATGTATCGGGTCATCAAATCCTGTAAAATATTCATTTACATACAAGCTTCCATCTGTCCTTGTGCTGTAAACTCTCATTACATTATCATTTTTTACATCTATTATTTTAACATCATCTGAGTAATATGCTCCGTTTGTAGTAGCTCCTACACGAACAATGCTCCATCCGCTGTTGTAAGTTAATTCGTCTATTTGATAACTTTTATCTGAAGAATATAATCTTAATTTTGCATCATTTCTGCCAACTCCATTTGTTGCACTATACATTTTTATTCCTACTCTTCCCATGTCGGTTATATTAAACCCTGTTCCATTCCATGAATATTCATAACCATGCCCGTTAGAAGAAGCAGCATATACTCTTATTACAGAATCATTCCTTCCATCTCCAACAAAAACATTGTATAATTGTGATGAGCTTAAGTTTCCTATATCAAGAACTGTCCAGTTTTGGAGTGAGGCGTCCCATGTGTATTCATAGACTTTTCCGTCTCCATTTGCTCCATAAACTCTGTCAACAGAGTCATTTCTTCCTTTCCCAACAGACACTGCATAAAATCCTTGAGATGGTGCATAAGGAAAATTTGTTATATTCCAGGTTTGAGATGCATTATTCCAGCTGTATTCATAAATAGTATCAGATGCAGTTATAGAACTTGTATAAGAATATGAAATATTAATATTATGCAATTTCATTAAAGCAGTTGGACTGGAACTATTGACAAAAACAGGAACATCGCATGTTCCATCTTCTTTTTGTGAGCAGCTGCTTAAGTAACTTGTTAAATTACCTGTAAAAATTATCTGGCTTGAGGTTTTAGTATATGTTCCTGTTTCATAAAATATACTATCTGTATTATTTATCAATACCTGCGGATCTGTTAGTACTTTTACTCCGTCATAAAAAAGAACTTGATTATTCTCTCCTACTGCAAAAACTGCTTCATTATTCACATTGTCTCTTATGTAATCAACTCCCCATAAAATTCCATTTGTTCCGCTTTTTAGAGTTGTTATTCCATTGGATAAATTTCCAATTGTAGAATTAAACTGCCCTAAATCCCCTCTTCTTCCACCGATAAGTGCTTCTTTTCCATCTGAACTAAATGCAACAGACTCTAAATAATTATTTCCAAAGCAATATGTTTCAGTTATATTCTTTACGCTGCTGTTATAAATTGCTATTGCTCCTATAACACCAGACGAACAACCAAGACCAAAACTTTCACTTCCGCTATCACCGACTACTAAAGCTATTGTTCCATCAGGTTTCCATGCAATTGAATGCGGCCACATTACAACACCTGTTCCACTGGCATTGTTTCCTTCCACCATTTCTATGCTTCCGTTAGTTGAATTGTATCGCATCATCCTCCCCCAAGCACCCATCAAAGCTATGCCCCCATTAGGACTAAAAGAAACAGTTAATATTGGAAAAGATGTTGGAAAAGAAGCAGGCAAATTAGTAATCTGGCATAAAGAGTTTGCAACACCATCACAGCTTGAATTATAAGCTAACAATACACTATTATCACCAGAGATTAATGCATTATTTGTCCCATTCTGGTAAGAGACACTTATCAAAGAAGAATTAACAGGAGTGTTTAATCTGGCAAATGAATCATTTGACGGAGTATATCTCAAGACAATTCCGCTATCACCAACCACCAATGCTTCTGTGGCATTCCAATTAAAAGCTACACTTTTTAATGAGAATGTTACTCCTGAATTTAAAGTTGTAAGCAGTTTTGATGTAAAATTATATTTAAAAGCTAACCCTTCGTCCCCAACAATTAATGCCTCAGTTGAGTTTGGTTTTGATTTGACATAATACAATATTCCGCTTGTTCCGTTTCTTAATGTTGTAAAAGTGTTGTTGTATTTCAATAAGGTTTTTCCGCTTCCAGATATGAATGCATTTGCATTACTGTCAAACTCAACTGAATTAAGATTAATTGGAAGGCTGGTTGTAACATTGCATAAATTTGGATTGCATGTGCTGTTGAATATAAACGCAACTCCGCCAAATCCTGTAATAAGTGCTTTGCTTCCATCAGGAGTATAAGATACACTTCTCAAGGAAGTTTTTGTTCCGCTTGTTAAATTTGTCACACTCCCGCTAGTGGCATTATAATACTCAGCCATTCCTTTATCTCCGACTATCAAAGCACCTGTGCCAGACGGATTATAACTAACATCTCTCCAATTTGTCTGAATGCTGCTTATAGTTGAACTGCAACTTGCCCAATTATTTGTGTTTATATTTTCTATTGCGCAGGTTATATTATATTTTGCTATGCCTATAGAAAACTGACTTTGAAGCCCAACAATTAAAGCATTTTGTCCATCGGGGCTTATATCAATCTTTGCTTCTATCCAACCAGTTCCGCCAGAAGCAAGAGAAAGATTTGAAACTGCTCCAGTTGTTGCATTATAAATAATTATTGGCCCATTCCAATCTCCAGCAGCTATTGCAAAAGTTCCACTATGCGAATATGAAACTCCTGTAAGATAATAATTAGAAGCAAAACTTGAAGTGATTGTCTTGGCAGAAGCATCATATTTTAATAACTGTCCGTTGTCTGTTACAAGAACTGCTTCTGTTCCGTCTGGCTTGAATGCAGAATCCCATATATAACTTGATGTTCCGCTCGGTATTTCTTGGATTATTGCTCCATTTGTTTTATTCATTAAAGCAACATATCCATTTGTTCCTGCAACCAGCGTTTCATTTGTTGTATTCCTTACTGAAAGAGTATAAAGGTTACTGCTTGAGATATAATTTGCAATCCCTAAATCAACCTTGCTCATATTTATTATAGCATAAGCTATTGTAGCGTTTTTAGGGATGTTAATATACGCTTTTTCAGTGCCATTTGCATAAAGTGTTTTTGCTACTTCACTGTCATTAAAAGTGCTTAAAAGATAAGCTCTGGATTCTACAGGAGACATTGATGCAATATAAAATCTATTCACGCTGTCATTCCTTCCGGGACCGATTTCTGTGTTCATAAGATGAGAGCTCGAGCTTACATTTCCAATATCTGATATTGTCCAATTATTATCTGCAGAACTCCAACTATACTCAAAAGCATGGTAGCTATCTGAAACGACAGAATAAATTCTATTGCCGAAAGAATCATTTCTTATATTCCCTAAAGAAATAAAATTCCTGTATGAATCGTGCCCGCAAGTTATTGGGCTTGAACAAAAAGCAGAATATCTTCCCATATCTATTATTGTATAGTTATTGCTTGTAAAATCCCACCTGAACTCAAAAACCTTTCCATCGTTTGTTCCTGTATAAACACTGTTGTTTCCATCGTTTCTTCCGTCGCCAACTGATATATCATTTGGATAATATCCTGAATTAGGTGTTCCTATGCTGACTGGCCTTAACCAAGCTGCATTAATCAGTGGAGACAATAAAAATACAGCAAATAAACCCCAAAATAATGCTAACAAACTTCTTTTATTCATCTTAGTCCTTTTTTAGTGTCAATTTTAGTTTTTTATATGCTTTTTATAAGAAAATATATGTTTTTATATCTTTTTATATGTTTTCGTATCGGACATTTAATTTATTTTTGTGCTGTTTTATTCAAAAAAATCATTTTCCAATAAATCTCTGAACAGCCTTCAAAACAGCGTTATTCATCTGTTTTTTACTAAGATTTGATGTATCAATGATTATATCATAATGCTCTAAAGCATATGGATTTAATTTGTAGTATTTCTTGTACCTTTTGATATCACTTTTAACTCTTTCTTTGTTTGCACTAACCACTTGCTTCAAGCTCTTGTATTTTCCTTCACTTTTTCTTCTCTCAAGAAATATTCTTTTTGCACCTTCTAACTCAGAAACTTTTAAAAAAACCTTTATAGAGTTTGGAATAAAATACCAGCTCAATCTTCCATCAATAATAAAATTGTCTTTTTTAGCCAAAGCCTTTTGCCAGTCATCAGCAATCTTATCACTCCATATGCTTTTTTCTCCTAACTTATTCAATTGATGAATTGTCATATGCTTTTTAGCAGCCAAATCACGCCTGAAATCACCAACAGAATAATGCTTTAATTTCAATTTTTTAGCAATAAATTTAGAAGTGGTATTTTTTCCTGCTCCGGGCAATCCAGAAATAGTTATTCTAACCATTTTATCTTTCATAGATATTTTTTCTATGTCCTGCTTTTATTATGAATATTAAAAGTCTTTCCCTTTCAACTTTATAAGTTATTCTATAATCACCAATTCTTAATTTCCATAATCCAGCTAAATTTCCAACTAAAGCCTCACCGAGATATGGATTTTCCTTAAGTTCTTCTATTTTTTTAGTAATTCTTTTTTGTATACTTTTATCCAATTTTCTTATAAAATCTGCTGCCTTTTCAGAAAATTCAAGAGAATACATCTTACAACTTCAATTCTTTTTTTAATTTTTCTAATGAAATTGTCCTTCCTGCTTCTATATCTCTTAATCCTTCAGCTATTTCTCTCATTTCTTCAGGGTCGGACAAAACCTCTATTGTTGCTATTAAACTTTCCCGACTGGCTATTTGAGGAGAATTATTCTGAAGCAATCTTGAAATTACTTCGTTATACGTTTCCCTGTTATGAATCTTTAAAGTTTCAAGCTTTTCTTTCAATTTATTATCTAATTGTATTGTTGTTATTCCCATAGTAAGCTATAGACTGCTATAGTTTATAAATCTTTTGTTTTTGATTAAGCATCTATTTTTTCTCTTTAGTCTCTTTTTCAACAACTTTCATGACTTCTTCTTTAACCTTTGCCAAAACCTCACTTATGGTTTTAGAAGCATCAATAATTTCTATATTCTCTTCTAAATATCTTGGCATAAGAATAAATTTTTGTCTTGTTTTATCTAGAATTTCTGGTTCTTCAAAAATAGTTTTCTTTTCTTCTGAATATTTTTGGGTTATTCTTGTCAAGCCAAGAGTAACATTTACATCAAAAATTAAAGTTAAATCTGGCTTAATAACTCCCTCTAAAAACTTAGGCCATTCTTCTATCTCGAGATCATAGGCAAGGGTAGAATGATAATATCTGTCACAAATAACAATCTTCTTTTTGTCTAAAGCAGGAAGAACTTCATGGGCAACATTTTCTTCTCTGTCTAACTTAAACAGCCTCAATAATTCCTCTTTGCTAACTTCTTTTTTTCTGTTTACTACTTCTTTTATTTCCAAACCGTATTTGCTAGATGAGGGTTCATGAGTCGTAACAACATCATAGCCTAAATTCTTAAGATACTCGTTCATCTTGACAAGAATTGTGCTTTTGCCACTCCCATCAATACCGTCAAAAACAATAAATAATCCTTTCTTCAATCTTTTTTTAGGCATATAATCACTTATTTTTTGAGTTTTCCCACTTTCAGAAGATTTTTTTCTCCCTCTTTTCTTTTTTTCTGTTTCTTCTGCCATCTTTAAAATTTATAGTAATATATATTAATAAAAAGAAATTTTGCTTTAAATATCTTACTTATTCAAATCATTATATAATCAATTTTTTCTCAATTAAACTTATAACTTCTTTGTTTAGACTTTCAATTTCTCTTGTCCCATCGAATATATAGCAATTTTTATAATTTTTCCCAACGTATAAATATCCTTCTTTAACTTTTTCATGAAACTCTTGTTTTTCTCTTTCAATTCTATCCTTTATTCTATCTTGTTTTTCCATTCTTTTGAATATCTCTTCAGCAGGAATATCAAAAATGAAAGTTATATCTGGTTCTATGCCTTGAGAAGCAACTTTGTTCAAATAATCAATATATTCCAATTTTATTCCTCTTCCAAAACCTTGATAAGCAATTGTCGAATAATAATATCTGTCACAAAAAATTAGTTTTCCATTATTCAAAGCAGGTTTTAATATCTCTCCTACAAATTGAGCTCTTGCAGCTTCAAAAAGCATAAGTTCTGCTTCTTTTGCCAGTTTATAGTCAGAATGGAGCAATATTTTTCTTATATCTTCTGATGCAGAAGCAGAGCCAGGCTCTCTTAATTTTAAGCATCTTTCAGAATATTTTTTAGAAAAATAATCAAATGCCAAATCTCTCTGTGTTGATTTTCCACATCCGTCAACTCCTTCAAATAAGATTAATTTTCCAAGTGGCATTTTAATTTAAATTTGTTTATTTAACCAGTAGAACCTTTTGTCCCAGATGTTTTTTCTTGTTCAATCAGACTTTTTCCATATTCTATTCCTGCAATAACCGCTTCATCATTCATCATCAAGGTTCTACCCTTTCCAGATTCTGGTGAATAAAACTTTCTTTCTTTATGCAATTTTAAAAATCTTTTTTCAAAATCAGCAAAACTTGAACCATAAATATGATAAGAATCAGAGGTATCAACATACTGCCCAACTTTAATTTCAATTCCCTTCCTTTCACTTAATTGTTTAGCAAGTTCTTTTTGCATTTCTGTCAAGCCATACATATTCATATATGCTGCTCTGTATGCATCTCTGCTTCTCCAACTTGTATGCATCTCTAAAAAATATTCTTTTTCTTTTTTTTCTGAATCATTTTCAAGAACTCTGCACCAAACTCTCTGCAAGCATGGCGGGTCTGGAGCCAATGCATCTTCTTTAGGCATCCAAGTAATTCCCTGCGCTCTTCTGCTGTAAAATGCTTTTTCAAGCTGATCAACAATCTTATCTAGCTGGTTTGTCCCGTTATAATCTGTTAATCTTTTATGATAAGTGTATGTCCATTTTTTATCTTCTGGGGAAATCCAAGAATCATGAATGCCATTAACAACTTCCTGCCTGTATTTTTCCAAATCTTCTATTCCACCAGGAAAACCCAAATGAATTCTTGGCTCTGAAAAAGGATTCCAGACAACAATTCTCATTGTGCAATCTTTGCTTCTCTTGTCTCCCGGACTGTCATATTCTGTTGGAATTTCCATTCCTCTTTCCCATAATTTAAGAACAGATTTTTCCCAAGCTTCTGAAATGCTGTTTGCCTGAACTTGCAGAGGAGGAATATTTTTTGCCATTTTCACCTTTTTTAAAATTTGATTTTAAGAGTTAAAGATAAAAGGTATTTAAACAAGTATGTAGGAAAAGATATATTTTTAAAATCATATTAATATAATGAATAAATGAAAGAAATAACACAAGAAAAGCTCAAGAAGTACTTTAGCATAACTGAGAAAGCATTAGAAGAAGCAAAAAAACACATAAATAAATCAAAAAAAGAAGAGGCAGAAGAGATAGTAAAAATGGCTTCTTGTTATTTATCAGATGCAAAATATTTTGAAAAGAAAGAAGATTGGGTAAATGCCTTTGCAGCATTAAACTATGCCCACGGATGGATTGATTCTGGAGCGAGATTAGGAATATTTGATGTTAAAGACGATAAATTATTCACGATTAAGTAAAACAAGATATATAAATTAGATTAAATTTGTAATAAGATGGTAAAAAAAGAGGCTGTTGTAATCTCTCTTGGCGGGAGCATCCTTGTTCCTGAAGAGGTAGATGTTTCTTTTGTCAGAGAATTCAAGCAGCTAATAGAAAAAGAAAGTAAGAAAAGGAAGATTATAGTTATTGTTGGTGGAGGCAAGACAGCAAGGAAGTATATAGAAGCTGGAAGAAAAATAACTAAAAATATTTCTAATGACAATTTAGACTGGATTGGAATTCATGCAACAAGATTAAATGCTCAGCTTTTAAAAAATCTGATAAGTGGGGCAAATCGAGTTGTCCAAAAAAATCCAAAGGAAAAACTGAGTTTTAATAAAATTTTAATCGCAGCTGGCTGGAAACCAGGGTTTTCAACAGATTATGACGCTGTTTTGCTGGCAAAAACTTACAAAGCAGAAGAAATTTTGAATATAACAAATGTAGATTATGTTTATGACAAAAATCCAAAAACAAACAAAAAAGCTAAAAAATTCACAAATTTAACCTGGAAAGAAATGAGAAAAATAATTGGTGGAAAATGGAAGCCAGGATTGAATTCTCCTTTTGACCCATTAGCATGCAAAGAAGCAGAAAAATCAAAAATAAAAGTTGTAGTTATAGGAAAAGATATTCAAAATCTAAAAAAATTCTTTGCTGGAAAGAAATTCAGAGGAACAATTATAAAATAATAAAAAATTAAGAATTAAGCAACAAATCCCTTAACTTTTATCTTTTTTTTATCAGAAATTTCAATTAAAGCATAATGGAGAGTTTCTTTCTCTTGCCCAACATTAACACAAACAGTTTTGCCTATTTTCTCTTGAAATTCTCCACTGACAATAGGAGATTCATGAATATGCCCGTGCAAAGTTAAAAGAGGTTGATGTTTTTCTATAAAATATTTAATAGAACCAGAACCACAATGTTCTCTATGACCGTTTAAATCTAAATTTGTTCCATATGGTGGAGAATGAATTACATAAATCATATCATTAATTCTTTTTTTATCTCTTAAAGCAATTTTCTCAAAATCATTTTCTATATTGTCTTTTCTGTCATCAGGGAAAAATCTCTGCTTTACTTCAAAATCAATAGAACTCTTTGTTCCTTCATATTCTGCCCCAGATTGAATATAAAATTTATCATCAAATTTATCCCAGTCTTTTATACCCCCACCAGTTATAGGAACAAATCCATATCCGGATATAAAAATTTCTTCATTATCTAACCTACAAAATTTATGAACCTTGTTGTGCAAAAGTTTAATTAAATTGTTTTTTTCAGATTTTTCAAGCAAATCCATATTTTTAGAAAAATCATCATTTCCCATCATTAAGTATAAATCTTTCTTAGTCTGTTTTTTGAATCTTTTAAAATAATTAAGCAAATAAAAGTCTATAAAATCTCTTTGATATCTAATATCTTCTGAAACATAAACGCAATTTTTTTCTTTAAAATGGTTTGGGAAAATATCCCCGCCTAAAACTAAATCTGTTTTTTCTTTTCCACAGATATCAAGAAGAGTTTCATAAAAAACCTTGCTGTTCTTAATTCCATATTGCAAATCCGAGCTAAATACAAATTTCTTTTCCATTTTTATAAACTAAATTTAAAACTGTTAAAATCCTGATAAAAACACATTAATATCAATACTGCTTTTTCCCAAATTTATTCTTTTTTCATGAGTATTTCCCATAAATTTTTTAGCAGTATTTCTAGCTTGGTTTAAAGAAAGTTTTTCCCATCCCGAATATGAATGGACTGAAATTTTTTCAATTCCATATTTTTCAAAATAGATTGGGCATCTCGTGCATGTAAAAAATGCTTCTTTAGGAACATATAAAGTATTATCAGAAGGGAAATAGCCTCCAACATAGATTTCTCCTCCTTTGATATCTAAATTGTTAAGCAATGCATCATTCATTGCCATAACTTCAGCATGGTTTGCATAACCCATATTTATTGGAAATTCTTTTTTTGCTAATCTGTTCCACCCTCTTCCTATAACTTTTTTATTTTTTAACAAAAGACTTCCAAATCGTATAACATCAGATCCAGAATTCATAGATAATTTTAAACATTCCTTATATAAGTCGTCATTAAAGGTATAATCTGTCATTTTTAATTAACTTCAATACCATACTTTCCCTTAATATACTCTCTAACAAAAGAAAATAATTCTTCTTCTGTCTCAAATAGTTTTGTTGTGAAATAATCTGTAAACGGACTTCTTTTAGATGAAGGAAAAACAAGCCATACCTCTTTGTTAGTTTCATAACCCTCTCGCAATTCATTTATAACTCCTGAAGAGGCGACAATCTCTGGAAAATATCCTACAACTTTGTTGCTTTGTTTTATCAGCCAGTACAAGTCCCTGTTTATTGTCTGGTAATAAATAGTTTTATTTTTAGTAGGAGCGTCAACATTTATTTCGATTGTTCTCGGATCAAAAACTGAAAAATATCTATTTAATCTATTGATAAAATTGTCTATTTTTGATACACTTTCAGGAGAAGAATGAGTCATAGGAATTGAAACATAAACTGGCTCCATTCTTGGATGAAAAGCTAGCTTATACAAAAGTTCGGGCGAATGTCTCACAGGAAGAACATAAAATGGTTTATTCTCAAATTCTGAAAAACTCGCAGTCATTTCTACTTCTACACTCTGCCATATCAATATATCATCTTCTGTCATTTGTTCCTCTTTCCATTGTTCCCTGCTATCTAATTGTGCTTTTATTGAGGTAGAATTGTCAATAAAAGTGATTATCATATCTGGATTAATCTTATTTATATAATATTTTTCAAAAGCTCTTATGAATATTTTTTTCCAGAAAAATACTGCATGCATATTAATTACTATTAAATCTCCATCGGCATCATCTAAATTACAAGAAGATAAAGCTTTTTCTAAAGCCGCTCCTCTTAAAGAATTTAAGACATTAGGATTTGTGTTAAGAACATTTTTTTTATTTATTGAAATTCCTGCAGAAGAAGCATGTTCAAACATTAACTCTCCAATATTATATACTCTTACCTTTTTGCCCTTTGTTCGTGCAAATTCAGCAAATTTCTTTAAATATTCCTTTCCTCCGGCTCCTGAAATACCTGTTGTTAAAATTATCATTCTGATTTCCTTCCCATTCCCTTGTCTTAACGAAAAAAGGTTCAAGATTAATAAATCTTTCTAATGTCGTAATAAAAAAGTGACAATATATACCAAGATATAGATATTACAAAATAATACTTTATGTTTCTATAATGTATTTAAATAAAAAATTTCTAAAGTACTCATGAAAAAAGAGATAGCAAGTAGGAATTCTTCTAATCTTGAAAGTAAATTAAATAAAAATAATGGAACAAATGGTTCTAACGGAAAAAATGAGCAAGTAAATTTTCTTTATCTTGCTGAAATGGGTTTTGGTACAAAAGCCTATGACCCTTTAATGATGGAAGGATTGTCTTATTTCTTAAAAGTCAATGACTTTGGGAAAAAAATTAATTTTGTAGTTATGCAAGGAGGATTAATTCCAAGAATTCCAGAATATTATTCAAAATTAGGAGCAGAGAATATGAGATTTTTAACACAACTCCCTCCAGAAGAAAGAGCAAAAAAAGTTTTGAAAATGGCAGATGAATACGAATTATCTTCAGAGGATTCTGATTATTTTAAAAAATATATAGACGGAAAAATAATCACAAAATCAGATGCAGCCATAGCAGCAAAAATAGAGCTAAGAAAACTTGCTAAAGCTGTACCGAGAGCAAAATGGCATTATCAAGAGGGTGAAGAAGATACAGAGAACAAAGATGATTTGAAAGAGATAAAATTAATAGACTATCAGAGCAAAGAGGGAAATATAGCGAGATTATCTGGGTATTTTGAAAAATTAGCTGCAAATGAAGAAAAATTAAAAAAGAAATTAGAAAAGTTAGAGAATAAAGAAGGGAGAAAAACAGAGTATAACACAATTTCAAAAGAACTTGATGCAGTTTTGTCAGAAAAAAGAGAGACAGAACTTAAGACTAATGCTATTAAAAGAGAAATGGAAGCTACTGGATTTTTTGCAGGAATAAAAAGAAGAAATTTAACTGCAGACAGGGAAGAATTATTATTTAGGCTTACTAAACAAGAATATCAGTCTGCTTTGGCAGATTGCATGCCCGATGGAGTATATTTAAATTTGCATTCGACAAAAGAAAAAAGAGTTGGAGCAAGATGGAGTGGGACAACTAAGGGAGCAGATGAAGTTGATGGAGTCGAGCCAGAAAGATTAAGCAAAATTAGAGGATTAGAAATGATGTTAATTCATAATCCTGGACATATCAGAAGCAAAAATACATCAAAAGATTCTATTGCAAGAATGAAAGATTTTGCGCATTATTTAAATCAAACAAGTAAATTGTATGATGGAAAAATTGGAAGAGTTCCAGATATGATGATAACTGCTCATGGAGCAGATGGATTTGCAGTTCAACCACAGAGAAAAGAAAGAGAAGTTCCAAAAAATGGTGAAGATGTCAAAACTCCAGAAGTTATTTACTTCATAAAACTTCCAAGCTTTCAATCAATGGAAAAACTTCAGGCTTTGGAAGAAAAAGGAATAAGAAACTGGCATTTGAAAAGATATGCTGAAAGAGGATTTGCTTCTGGAGCAGTATTGCAGACAGTTACAAAAGAGGGTTTGTGTAAAATGGGATATGTAGATGGTTCATTACTAGTCGAATATGGAAAAGCATATAATGAAATAAAAATTCTTCAGAAAGAATTAAAAAAAGCAGATAAAAAAGAAAAATTAGCAATAAACGATAAAATTTCTAAACTTGAGAAAAACGCATTATCATTGAAAAAGATAGAACATTCTGGGGATAATGAAATTGGAATGTTTAATATTCCTGGGATGCCAAGCACTTATGAATTGACTACAGCAGAACAAGAATAC
>Ga0247841_10009105_pt1 | contig 14009 bp, 8 predicted proteins | sample LaCruzMarch2015__2_FD_192410 | JGI IMG/M metagenome (GOLD analysis project Ga0247841, IMG submission 192410) | Freshwater microbial communities from meromictic Lake La Cruz, Castile-La Mancha, Spain - LaCruzMarch2015_18m | ecosystem: Environmental > Aquatic > Freshwater > Lake | place: Spain...
AAAAGAAGCTAAAGAGGGTAAGGAAACAAAACTTGTTAAGGGAGCGGAAGAAACTAGTCAAGAGGTTATTAAGGAAGTAGCAAAAGCCCCTGTTGGAAATTTTGTTTATATTGGGAAGAAGGGGGCGATGGCTTACGTTTTGGCTGTTGTTACTCAATTTGGGATGGGCGCGAAGGACGTTATTGTTAAAGCGAGAGGAAAATCAATTTCGCACGCTGTTGATGTTGCGGAGATTGTGAGGAATAGGGATCCTTCTATTAAGGTTGTTAGTATTGGGATAGCGACTGAAGAGGTTATTACTCAAGAAGGAAGACCGCTTAAAATTTCTTCAATCGAAATCGTTTTGAAGAAGTAATTAAACAAAGAAAAGAAATCTAATTTTTTTGGGCCCTTAAAGGGCCTATTTTAATTTTATTTCCAGCACTGGGGGTCGCTTGCGTAGTAACTTTTGCTCATTGCGTAAGCAACTGCTGGGCATCCTCTACAGTAGAGGAGGAGTTCGCACTTGTTGCATTTTTCAAGGTTATTTATTTTTCTTATTTCGTTTAGTTCTTTTGAATTTAAGAAAATATCATAAAAACTTTCCTGTGGAACTTTGCCAATTTTTATTGGGAGTCTTCGACACGGCACAACTGTTCCGTCAGCGAGCATGGTTAAGTGCCTTATTCCCATCCCGCACCCTTCTTTCACGAGCGTATTTTTTTTATTTATTTTAAGAATTCCTTTTTCATAAAATAGTAGTGTCCAAAGCCCCTCTTTTGTTCCAAAAAGTGTTTTTGATTTTTTAGAAAGCTTTTTGTATTCGTTAAAGACTTTTTGAAGCAGATTTTTGTATTCTTTTGCAGAGAACATTTCGTTTTTCATTTTTTTCCCGCTCCCGATAGGGACCATTCTTGCAAAATCAAAACTATCCACTTTATTATTTATTTTCCTTATCAAAGGGATTAATTCTTTCGCATTTTTTTTGCTTAAGGTGAACATGCATGCGGTTTGCACTCCGTTTCTTTTTAGAATTTCTATGGCGCGCAGGGATTCCTTAAAGCTTCCTTTTTGCCGAAACTCGTCGTGTGTTTTTTCGAGTCCGTCAATACTTATTTGGTAGGAAAGCACTTTCATTTTTTTTAATCTTTTTGCGATTTCATCATTTATTAAGTAAGGGTTTCCAATTATTTGTACGGGGATTTTTCTTTTTTTGCATTCTTCAAGGATTTGCCAAAAATCGTTTCGAACTAACGGGTCTCCTCCGGAAAAATTTATTGCGGGTTTTGAGCCGAGTTTTTTGTTAGTTTCCTCAAAATCATCAAGAACTTTTTTGCAATCTTCAAAGGAAAGTTCGTTCTTTTTTTCAGATTCGTAGGTTGGCGAGTCGTACATGTAGCAGTGTTTGCAATGCTGTTCGCAGTCAGCAGTCACGTGCCATTGGAGAACTAATCTGGTTATGGGTATCACCGGTAAGCGTTACTAATCTGGCCAAATGCTTGGTCCGGTTGTTCCTGGGGATCTGCCAGCGGAACCATCACAATCACTGTCGAGTCTGTTACTCATTTTATCATTTCGCACCCAATGCGCGTATCCTTTTAATATTTGATTTACCATACACATCCCTTCCGTATATATTGTTGCTGTTGTTTCTTTTAAGCATTTTGGGTAATGGGTGTGTCAATAAATTCATTATAACCTTATTTTGATGTATTGTTGTGTGGTTTGGAAAGTAAGTTTTCTCTTTCAAGGAGGTTTCCTTTCCTTTCTAGTAAAGGTTTATATATATCATGATACTATCATGATAGTACATGACTAATCATGACGAATCATACGACGCACAAAAGTTATTAGCGGATCTTAACGCGGTTAAGCGTATCTCTCCCGAGTTTAATGACCTTAGCGTTGATGTGCAAGAAATCATGAAAGAGTCAAGTAATCCCGCATACCTAGCAGCCCTGCTCTATAAGCTCACTAAAGAAAGGGAGCAAACCAACCAACTCCTCGCAAGGCTCGAAACCAAATTCGCTAGGATTGAGCAGTTACTTCTTAAATCCTCCAATAACCCTAACACAAAAGAAGAAAAGATCTTGTCAGAACCTGACCAGCACATCATGCAATTAGTGAATGAGACTGGAACGGTTTCTGCTCAAGAAGTTCAAATCAGACTTGCCTACAAGAAATCGAACGCCGCTAGCCAGCGGCTAAATAACCTAGTAAGAGAAGGCCATCTAAAAAGCGTGAGGTCAGGGAAAAAAGTCTTATTCATGCGCCCAACCCCAACCCCAAGCATGACAGGTAATATTCCTGCCTCACCTTAGTGGCCTCCTCCTTTGCCAGCCATGTTTCGCCACCTGACAAACCATTGGTTTGTTTGGCTCGCAAAAGCTAATGCTTTTGCTCTGTGGCATAACGATTTACTCTGATGCATTATTGCTTCGCAATAGTGCGTAGTGGACTTCTCAATTTCGCTCACTCGTCATTTGAGTGTCAGGAAAGAATTACTCTCACTTTTTTTCTAAAAAATTTTCATTTTTTTCTTCCGGAAAAGAATTTAAACAGCAAAATCGTTACTAGTTAATGTTTTCTATAAGACAAGTATGCGTTTTTTTGCTTTTATTGTTCTTTTTCTCAATAGTTTTTTCAGAAAACACTCCAAATGTTATTGAGGAACAGGAGAAGTGCTTTGTTGAACTTCATAAGGTGGCATATGATTCAAGTACAAACCAACTCTTGGCTGATTTTGTCGTGCTTAACACTACTTCTGCGTTCATTGGGAACTTGAGTTACGTTTTCACAATGTATTCTCAAAAAGAAAGCTTTGATCCCGCCCCAATGATTGATATTTCTAAAGTTAATTTTGTAAAAGAGTTTAAGGGCAGTATTGATTCTCTTGCGCCAAAAAACGCTTTGCGTTACAATTTAAGTTTTGATGTTCCAAAAAACATTGACTCTGGTAATTACGTTTTCAATTTGTACATTATTTATAACGATATTAGCCCTTGCGGGATGACTCATTACGGAAAAGTTGTTCCACTAAATGGAAACGGCGGGATAATTCCAGAGCTTAGGGGGCACTTGAGTACTGCCATCGGGGATATGAATTTTTTTGACGGGGTCGGCCTTCCTTCCGATAAGGGACTAAAAATTGTTCTTCCTCTTGAAACAAATCCTGTTGTGGCTTCATCAATTAGCGCAGGAAAAACTTTTTTTGGAAATGTAGTATTAAAAAAACTGAATAGTGATTCTAATTTTTCAAAAGAGTTTGAAGTAAAACAAATGGTTTTGGATAATTCTTCTCTTGTTTATGAAATAGTTTTGCAGAGCGGTGAAACTCTTTCTTCAGGACCTTACACTATTGAGTTTTCTTTGCTGGATGAAGCAAAGCAACCATTAGTTGTTCAAGAAATGCGCTGGGTGGTGGAGGGATTCGCTTCAAGAATTACTTTTGTTAAGTTGGCAAAAAGCAAAATTAATACTTTTGATGCTTTGCCTGTTGAAGTGACGTTAAGTTCTTTGTTTGATTCAACAAATAAAGGTTCTGTGTTAGTTGAAGTCACTTTGAGTGATAGCGAGGGTAAAGAAATTATTGAAACCAAAACGATTGAGTTAGTTGCCCCTGTTCAAATAGTTTCTTTCTCTGAAAAGAGCGCGGGTTTTGAAATTTTGGTAAAAAATGTTTCGATTTCGCTAAAAGAGACCTCTTCAGGAAGGCTTCTTGATACTTACTCCTCAAGTGTTCCTCTTCTCGCTGAAGAGAATACTCAATTTGGTTTTGGATTACTTATTATAATAGCTATTGCGCTAATTGTTTTAGTGATTTTTATTTTCATGAGGGGTAGTGGGGTAAAGAAAGCGCCGCTAGCGCTCCTAATTCTTTCTGTTTTGTTTTGTGCTTCAGTTGTTTTCGCTTGCCAATGCAATTTTAGTACCATAACTTACGGTGATGCTTATTCAACCAACCCGTCAAACCCTTCTGATGGGAGCTGCTGCAATACTGTTACTGTTACTTGCACTAGTTGCGGTAATTGTAACTCTGCTCGAACAAGCGCGAGCGCGTCTTGCACCCAAACGGGCGGGAATTTTGATCACGGTAGCACCAAGTGGAAGAGTTATACTTGTTGTCAATCAGGGATTTCTCTTTGGATTGGAATAACTGGCGGGGACGAAGCGGGGTATGGTTTAATTTCGCAGAATACTTATTCTTGTTGCTCTCCTAACTGTAATTATACTTATTTGTGCGGTCAATCTAATGGTTGTGGGGGTTATTGCAGCACGAGCAGCGTTAGTACTGGTTATGTGAATAGTTGTGACTCGACGGATTATTGTAATAATACTAGAACTAATGGGAGTTACAACATGTGTAACTTGTCAAGCAATGTTGCTTGTAATTCTGAATTAGTTTCCCAGTGTGATGGGGCGGATAATGATTGTGATGGGACTATTGATAATGGGTCTGAGATGTTTTGCTCAAAAAACTTAATGAGTGGTCAAGTTGGCGCTCACGGCGGGGATTGTACTTCCCAGTGCAAGATTTGTCAGGATAACAAAGTTCAGAGTGTTTATTTCAAGGATGTTACTCACAACAATGATGTTAACACGTTTAATACTCTGGATTCTGATACTACTTTTAGCGTTGATGTTAATGCATTGAGCCCGAATAGTTGCGTTGATAAGTACAATTTGGAATTGTTGTTTAGTATTGATGGTGGATCCACTTGGAGTAGAGTGAAGAAGAATATTGGGGTTGGTGAAAACAAGTTCAGTACAAGCGCAACAGTTAGTTTTGCAAACACTCAAGTTAATTTTCCTAATTATTTTGCCGGGGGAATTTCTCAAAAACCTTTGAGCAAGTTGTCTTTTGCAGCAGGGGATTTGTGCAGCACTTCACTTGATTGTAATTTAAGTAATAAAGAAATTTGCTCTCAAGGACTTTGCGAAACTTTTGATTATGCCCTTTCTTGTTCTTCTCCAAACAAACTTTCAGGAACCTATTTGCCATCTGGCCCAGAATTCATGAATGTGGATTGCAATTCAGCCTTCGGCGGTTGTGTTTCTGATGTGAACGGGGTTAAGTGTACTCCTCTGAAGAATAAGGTTTGTAATACTCAAAGCATAACAAATTATTTTACACTTGATTCTAACTCAAATATTTTGAGTTCAGCTGATTGTAATTCTTTGAATGATGAGTACTGCGCAAACGGGGATTGCTGCAAAGTGTTGTCAAGGGTTTGTTCTGGGAGCACCTCTATTGTTACTGATTCTTGCGGTACTGTGAAAAATATTGATTGCCAAAGCGCTGGTTGTGACTTAAGCACAGGCGCTTGCAGAGTTCTTGCTTCCACTTATTGCAGTGCTGATTCTAACTTGTTAATGCAAGTAATTAATGGGGTTATTAGTGTGAAAGAGAATTGTGGTTTAGCGTCCAAGCAATGTTTTGATAATAATAAGTGTTGCGGGGCAACAACTAATTTGGTTTGCGGGGCAAGTAACGGAGTTTACATGAAGAACACTTGCGGGATTGATGTATTGAAACAGTTTTGTTCCGCTGACCAAACTTGTCACAGTGGGGTTTGTTGCACGAATGACTTCAACAGGGTTTGTTCTGCGAACGGAAATCTGGTTTATGTTTATGATTCATGCAATAATCAAACTATTCAAACTTGTTCTGCGGGAACTTCTTGCTCAAGAGGGGTTTGTTCAACAGTTTACACTCCGACTGACGGGGAAGGTTACAGAGTGGTTGACATTAACAAAACCACTTTTGCAATTAATTTCCCTATGAGGTATATGCCTGTTGGAACAAAATTCAAAGTAAGGGTTCAATTAATTGATGATAAGATAAGCAAAAATATTAGCGGTGCAACTTATGCTGATAATGGTTGGAAGGAATCAAACATTTTAACAGTAGTGAACACCACCCCCTCTCCTCCGATTGTTGGCTTGGCAAGGGTTGGGACTTACCCTGACAATAATCTTGAGTGTTACTCAAATGATTCAATTGATCCTGATGTGTTTCCTGTCGGGACAATTCCTTTCGGTCAGTCCTTGAATTACTTCGGAAGAATTTACGAGGACACCTCTCCACAAATTACAGGACCTTTTGTTTCAACAACTCCTTCAAGCGGTGGGAAAGTTACAATGCTTCTTGTGAGGGAGAGGCCTTATTGTTGTGATGGTGATGTTGTTGATGGATTGAGTTCAAACTTTAATAGCACCTGTTCTTCCGCATTGAAGTGTAATGGTACTCGTCCTCTTGACGGCAACACTGTTGTCGGCGATGGTTACTTTGAAACTGGCGCAACTCTAAGAGAGTGGGCTTTTGTTTCAACCCCTTCAAATATTGGGGATTGTGAGTGGAGCTGTAAGCCTTGCTATGTGAAGAATGGAAACACTTGTGTATTATCCCCTTCAGTTACTTCTTGCTGTGTTAGCGGATTGCCTGATGGGTTTGGAATAATGGACTCAGGGGTTCTTGCGAGTTTGCTAATTCCTCCTGTTTCAAAGGATTGGAATTTTATTTTTAATACAAATAATTATCAGGACCCTAACTTTTTGAATGCTTGTGAGTGGAGTTGTGCTCCAGGGTTCAATAAGGTTGTTGATTCAAATTCTTGTGAATCCCTTTGTAGGGGAACAAAACCGGTTGGTTCTGATGATCAGGGAGTAATTGTTAGCACAAAAATTTCTCCTGTTTCGAAGGATTGGAACTATGCTTTTGGTAAGAGTGTTTCTGAGCTTGAAGCTTGTGAGTGGAGTTGCGCTGATAAGTACGAGCGCTTTGAGAGCACTTGCACGTTAATAAAAACCCCTTTTGTTCCTTCCTCAGTTGAGTTGGGATTTGATGCAAAAATTGATTCTTTCGCTTACATTTCTGGCGGGAAGACTCAACTAAATATTAGTGTTTGGGCTAACAGAAAAATACAGGGGTTTGAGGACAAATCAGACAATAGTTCAAGGGCTAGTTTCTCTGCAGAAAAAATAGCAAAAGCGCTTTTTGCTTTCGCCCCTAACAAAATATCAGTTGAATCTATAAAATTAAAAAAATCTGACAGTACAATCATCTCGGGGCGAATAACAACTGAAGTACCTGATGTTACTTCTGTTCCTAAAACTTTGGTGGTTGAAATGGACACTAATTTGAACGGTTCTTACACTCTTGATTTGAGTTATGGGGGGGTGTTTAATGGGGTTACTGTTGAAGGAATAAAACCTCTTTACTTTACTCTTGGGGCTCAAGAATCTACTAATAGTATACCTGATGCGAATCTTTTAGTTGCAATTCTCGCGCTTATTGTTGTTATTACAGTAATTTCTTCAAGGAAAAAATGATTTTTTCTTGCTAAAAGCAGTCCAAGCAACTATTTTATACTACTTTAATTCATATCCTCTCGGTTGGTGCGTTTGAGGGGCAATTATTTATTATTAATTATGCTTTTTTTCTCTTGTTTTGCTCTTGTGCAAGCGCAAGAGCAGCAGCTAAGGATTGATGTTGCTGATGTTAATATAGTGCAAATTAATGGGGTTAATAATTTGCGAGTGGAATATGTTCTACTCAATTTGTCGGACACTGTTGTCTCGGCCCCTCTAACCACTTTTTATTTGTTAAAAGGAGAATCACTAAATTTTTCAGGTAATATATTTGGGGAATTGGAGTTAGTTGATTTTTTTGATTCAAATGCTCCCTCGCTTTCCCCTCGCGCAGGAGAGAGAGTTGTTAGTTATTATGAAATCCCTGCAGGAATAAAATCCGGCTCTTATTATTTGTTTATGGATGCTAAAGCAAATTTTTCTTTGCAAGTGCTTGGAACCGCGTTTTTTAAAGAAAAATTTAGTTTGAATGGTTCTGGAACAAGACTTCCCGTGCTTAAAGCAAATTTGAGGTACGATGGAATAAATTATGGCGCTCTTGAGGGGCCAAAAATTAGTTCCTCTGCCCCTTCTCTTGTTTTTCCGCTTTTTTTCAATCCTGATTTAAGCGCAAGGGTTTTGAGTGGCGAAAAGTTTTTTGGAAAAGTTGAAGTTTATACTTTAGGGGAGCCTAAAGAAAAAGTTTTAACAATTGGAAAGAAAGAATTAATTTTGAATTCATTAATTGACATTAATGGACCGGTGCTTGAGTATGTTGTTGAGGGAGTTAGTTCTCTAAAGCCCTCCCCTTATTCAGTTGAATTAATTTTGTCAACTGAAAATGGTGGAATTGTTTCTCCCACTTCTTTTTTTAGGATAATAATTCCGGGAAAAGCCGTTCGAATGGGGGAAATTTTGTATTCAAAGAAAAATTATTGTACAAATGATAATATTGATTTGAATGTGAATTTTTTTGTTCCAGTGAGTGATAGGCCTTCAAATATTACTGTTGAAGTTACTTTTGCGGGCGGGGTTGTTGAGACTTTTTCAAAAAGTTTAGAAATTCCAAGTGATGGGACTAATGAATTCTCAATAGATTTTTCTGATTTAAAATTATCTTCAAATATTTCTGTTGACGAAATAACTGTTTCAATTAAAGACTCTGTCTCAGGAGATGTTTATGCTGAAAAGAAACTTTCCGGAATTCAAAATAGTGTTTTGCTTGGGGAAAAAGAAAAAGAAACTAGTTGTGCTCCCGCTTCCCCTTCAGCACAGTTTGATTTTATTTTTATTGGGGGTTTAGGTTTGTTAATTATTCTTCTTGTTGTGCTTGTGTTTGTTTTAGTAAAAAAGAAAAGCAAAGGATTTTTGTTGCTATCAATAATACTTTTGGTCGGGTTATATTTGCCGAATGTTTTTGCTTGTGCGGGCTCGCCAAATATTACTGCTACAGACTCTCCTTACTGGTGGAATTATCAAGGGGTGGATTATTGTTGCGCTAATTTTGAGATTAAATGCGCTAGAAATGATAGTTATTGCTCAAACCATGGCGGGTTTAAAGTTATGAATAATGAGCTTGGCAGGTATATTTTTGAAAGTACCCAATACGCAGAAAAATATTATTTTTTTGCTTGCGCTACTACAAGTACAATTTCTTTAAGGGGGGATAGTACTTGCTCTGGCGGCGAGGTTGATTGTTGCTGTGGTAGTACCACTCCTGATCCACCTTTTTCTTGTCCTGTCGCTTGTATTCCTAATTGTGGAACTAATCTTTGCGGACAAGCAAGCGGGTGCAGTGGAATTACTTGCGGAACTTCAAGCGTTGGAACGGGGTATTCTGGAGGAGCGGGGGGGCATTGTGATGTTACAGATGCTTGCGGATTTCCGAGGGACACTTTCCCATATAATAGTTGTGTGGATCCTTCCTCTTCTTGCGGGAGTGAGACACAGTGTGACGATATCGATAATGATTGTGATGGTTATATTGATAAAGGTTTGAAGAATGCTTGTGGTACTTGCGGAGATGTTCCTACTGAAGTTTGTAACGGGGTGGATGATGACTGTGATGGTTCTATTGATGAGGGTTTTAACAAAGGTAATTCTTGTTCTGTAGGTGTTGGAGCGTGTACTAGAAGCGGCACTATTGTTTGCAAGTCTGATGGTTCTTCAGGTTGTAGTGTTTCAGCGGGGACTCCAAGTTGTAGTGCTCCTTTTTGTGGGTTGAGTGATGGTTGTGGCGGGTATTGTTCTAGCTCAAGCATTGGTTCTGGTTATGTGAATAATTGTGATTCTACTGATGCTTGCGGGAATGTTAGACAAAATGGGCTTTACAATATGTGTGATTTGTCAAGTAGTGCTTCTTGCGGGGTTGAATCCTCCTCTCAGTGTGATGGAATAAATAATAATTGTGATAGTACGGTTGATGAGGATTTTAATTTAGGGTCTTCCTGTTCAGTGGGTTCGGGGGCATGTTTAAGGAACGGTGCTACTGTTTGCAAATCTGGTGCTGCTGCGTGTAATGCTATTGCGGGAACGCCTCCAGCGTGTTCAACTTTGGGTGCGGAGTGCGGTTCTATTTCTGATACTTGTGGGGGTACTCTAAATTGCGGTTCTTGTGTTTCAGGGAAGAGTTGTGTTTCAAATAGGTGTGTTGTGTGTGATGATCTCTCCATAACTAATTTTAGCGCGGTTTTTAGTGATGAGAATAATTCTTTAATGATTAATAGTTCTTGTAGTTGTTCGGTTGGGGATTCTAATATTTTAATTACTGGTGATAATGGTTATTCAAAGAAAATATCCGGGCTTAATTGTTCAACGGATGGGGCTTTGGTTAAATTTGTTGATGCGAACCTTCCCCAAAATAGTGTTGTTTCTTTAACATTAAACATTCCTACGGGTTGTGCGGCTTGCACTAAAACAATTTTTGTTTCCACTCCAATATTTAGTTCTGAATCAGTTCCTGATAATAATTTAGTTTTAGTGCTTGTTGTTCTATTGATGGTAATTGGGTTAATTGCGGCAGGAAAGAAAAAGTAATTTTTTGACACAAGATTTTTTTTATTTGTTTAAGGAACAAAAAGAAGCCTTATATATTTGAATGAGGTTATTTTCTCATGAATGATGAATTTACCCAAGCTCCTGCAGTTTTGGGCAGGGACCTTAATGATTTGGATAAGTACGGCTCGCAGGGTGCAGCGTACATAGGGAAAGTAGTAATGTCAAGCGGGGAAAGACCCGTGCTTGGAAGAAAGGTTCTTGTTGATGTTTCGCGTCCTCACCTAATGCTTATTTGCGGAAAGAGGGGGGGAGGAAAGTCCTACACGTTAGCAGTTATAATGGAAGAAATGGCGAGGCTGGATCCCGCAATTAAGGCGAGGGTTGCTACTGTTACTATTGATACGGTTGGAATTTTTTGGGGGTTAAAACTCCCTGCGGGAAGCGCTGATGCAGCTGAGTTAAATGCTTGGGAGCTTGGAGCGCAGAAAACTGATGTTAAGGTTCTTGTTCCAAAAGGACAATTAGCATTTTACCAAGAAAAAGGTCTTCCTATTGATGGGGCTTTCACTTTGAAGTGCTCAGAGCTTGAAGAGACTGAGTGGATGGCGCTTTTTCGATTGAGTTGGCGTGACCCTGAAGGAGTTCTTCTCTCAAGGGCCGTGCAAAGAGTGAGGGAGAAGGTTGGAACTTATTACAGTATTGATGATGTTATTCTTTCAGTAGTTAATGATACTGAGTCAGAGCCTAATGCTCGCCAGTCCCTTTCTTCAAGATTAAGGATGGTAAAAACTTGGGGATTAATTGAGAAAGAGGGAACAAAAATTTCTGACCTCGCAACCCCTGGAATGATTACTGTTATTGATGTTTCTTCTTATCGTCAAACTATTGGCGCTGAAGGGATAAAGGATGTTGTTGTTGCGCTTATTGGAAAAAAATTATTTGAACAAAGAATGCTTTTCAGAAAGGAAGAGGAAATAAGATTAATTAAAGAAAACAAAAGAACTTCAAAAATGCCTCTTGTTTGGTTAATGATTGATGAGGCGCACATGTTCATGCCGAAGGATGAGGAAAATATTGCTCTCCCAATATTGCTTGAGTGGGTTCGTGTGGGGCGTCAGCCCGGTTTAGGATTAATTCTTGCAACGCAAAGGCCCGAAAAACTTCACCCTGATGCGATTTCTCAGTGTGATTTATTTATTTCCCACAGGATGACTTCTCAACCGGATATTGCTGCGGTTGGAGCACTAAGACCATCTTACATGCACAGCGATCTTGATAAGTTGTACGCTGAGATGCCTAAACAAAAAGGTTACGCTCTTGTTATTGATGATAACACCGAAAGAGTTTGGATGATTAAGGTAAGACCAAGATTCTCCTGGGATTCAAGTGTTACTGCAAGCGCTTTCATTGTTTAGTTATTCTCAGTTGGTGCTTGTGCCAAAAAAATTTGAGTTGAGAAAAGCAATTAATCGTTACAAGCGCGCAAAGGAGAGTAATGCAAATCATCACTCTTCAGCTCCTGATGCTTTTTCTCACTTGGGGACCGCAAAGCAAAGAGCGGCGCTTTTAAAAAAAAGATCCGTACAGGTGGGGCGTCTTGAAAAGATTCCGATGTTTAAGCGAATTCTTTCAAGGAAACAAAAAGTTGAGTTTACTGTTGATGGAAAAAAAGAGTCAGTTCTTTTATTCAAGAATGGTTTCACTTTTAAAGGCGCTAAGCATCGTTTTGTTTTGGTTTTTGATTCAAAGTTCCGAGGGATGGTTCTTATTGATGCTCCATTTTACAAGAACATTAAGTGGGTTCCTCTTCAGCTCCACACTTTCTCAAGAGAATCTTCCGGGGTTTACAACATATTCAAGCCTTACGCGCTCGGGGCGAGTGCTGCAAGATACTATAAAGCGCTCTCAAAGCAAGTGGAAGCAAGAGAAAGTCAAATTGATTTTAGTGTTTCTCATTCGGGAAGAGAATTAAGAAGAATTAGAAAACTTCTTTGAAAACTATTTCTAAAAATAAAAAGCACTGTTTAGGCTTGCTCGGTTAAAGGTCATTTTCAGTTTTAACTTTTATTCCATTTTGTTTAAGTAATTTTGTAAATACTCCGTCCCCATCAATCAGTTTCCCGCTGAAAGTGCCGTCGTAAATATTCCCGCAACCGCAGGAAGCAGATTTTGTTTTAAGTATTGCTTCTTCGCATTTGTACTGTTTTGCAATTTTTAATCCCTCTTGCGCCCCTTTAACAAATTCTTTTGTTACGTCCTTTCCATCCTTTGAAATTACTTTTTCCTCTTTCTTTTCACAGGGTAATCTTGGAATTGGTAATCCTCCAAGTTGTTCGGGGCAAACAGTCACGGCCTCGTCTTTTTTGACTAATTCAATCACTAATTTGTTTGGTTTAGAACCGCCGTCATATCTGCAATTAATTCCTGCAAGGCATGCGCTAACTAGTTTCATATTTTCGCCTTAAGTAGTGATTCAATAAAAATAGTGCACAGGCCAGGATTCGAACCTGGGAAGGCACTAAGCCACAGGGTAATTTCGGAAAAGAATTTATTGATTCTTTGCCCCCTAAACCCTGCTCGTTTAACCGCTTCGATACCTGTGCAAGTAAATAACTTTGTTTGAAGTTAGTTTTAAATAGCTACTATTTGGCTTTTTTTCTTTTTTTTAGGCGGAAGTTTTTTCCAAGAAAGCATTATATACAAGTTTAGTGCAATTAACATTGGGTTAGGTACTTTAGTTGGGCGAAAGCGTCAAGCGCAAATTCAGCTTCCGCATCAATTTGAGTTCTTAATGGTGGTGATTGGAATGACTTTAGCTAGATTGGAAGGGGAATTGCTAAAAGTTAAAGAGGACTTGACAAAAGCTAAACAGGCTAATGTGGGTTTCGAGAGGGTTCTCCAAGAGATGAGTATTCTTAAGAGTAGGAGTATTGCTAACCCTGCTACTAAGGAACAAATTGTGAGCGAACTTAACGGCAAAGAGATTCTTGATTTGTTCGCAAGCATTGAGAATGATTTTGAAGAGCTTAGGCAGAGGATGACTAAGCAGAGTATTGAGAAGGAAAGTATTCTTGATTTTATTGAATCTATCAGAACAAAAAAATCTTTCTCTTTTTCAGAAACTGAGCAATCAATTGAGTTTTTGGAAAAAACCATGGATTTGCTTGATGCGAGCCACGTTTCGGTGAGACCAGAGTTTATTGGGATGATTGATTTAACTCCGCTCGCTGTTGAGCACGGATTACTAAAGAACGGCGCGCAAGTAATAGTTGAACGGGAGCGCTTCTCAGAATTTATTGTTGCATTGCTCTCAAGGAAAATGTTTCACGATATAGTTTTTGAAACGGATAGGGCGAAAGTTGTTTTGAAAACTTACAGAGAAATTTCTGTTGAGGCTGAGAATGCTAGTATTAGAGCGTTAAGTAGAATCGCTAAACCAGTTGTTCACTAAATATAATTGAGTAAAAAAGGCTTTTAACTCCAATCACCAAAAAGCCTTTTCTTTTTTTAACTGCTGGCTCTTAACATAAGGAGATTATTTTACTTTTTTTAGTAATCATAGCCCATTCTTCTTGATTTTCTTTTTGTAATGGGGCGCCTTAATACAATAATTATTAGTATTATTCCGATTATTAGGGTTGTTATTAGTAGTAGGGGTAGTCCTTCTTTTGGTTGTTCTTTTT
>Ga0247841_10009106_pt1 | contig 14008 bp, 5 predicted proteins | sample LaCruzMarch2015__2_FD_192410 | JGI IMG/M metagenome (GOLD analysis project Ga0247841, IMG submission 192410) | Freshwater microbial communities from meromictic Lake La Cruz, Castile-La Mancha, Spain - LaCruzMarch2015_18m | ecosystem: Environmental > Aquatic > Freshwater > Lake | place: Spain...
TGAAGCTGGTTTCCGAGATAAACGATAAATCCGGTTCTGTCCGAAACGGACTTAAGGGTTTCAGTGCCCCGGCCATCCTGCCCCTGGTAGGAAATCCGGTTCCCTTCATTGCCGGAACCGGCGCTGATTAACTTGATGGTTTTTGATGAAGTGTTGTCCGACACTTTCAGGAACAGCAAATTGGCCCCGTTTGTCGAAATGCCAAACAAATGCCATCCTTTATCAAACCCGTTGTGGTATTCCGAAAGCTGTTTTCCCTGGTTGTCATAAGCGACTAGGTTGAGTTCCCCGGCATTCTTCAGGTAAATCCTTACCAGGGTTGATCCCCGGAATGGGTTTGGTGCATTCTGCATCACCGTGAAAGATTCTGAACCCCGTGAGGCAGGATCTTCGATGCCCACAGGCCATAACGCAACGAAGTCCAGCACCGAAATCGCATCATACAGGGTTGTATCGCAGTTTTCGGTCAGGTTTTGCACATAAACACTATCCAGCGTCAGGGGACTTTGGGTGAGTGAATCCTTTGCCTGGAATGTCAGGGTGATCGGGGTCTGGCTAAAACCGATGAATAAGCCAAAGAAAAAAGCCACAAGCAGGTAGAACTTTTTCATGGTGTATGATTTTAAGGAAGTGCAGTAAAATTAATACCATCATTACGACAAGTCAATACTACTTTCGTGTAGTTTTTGATGACCCCACCCTAAATCCCTCCCCAAAAAGGGAGGGACTTACTCCCCTTCCCTTTTTGGGGAGGGGGCCGGGGGGAGGGGTCTGCCAAGGGGTCGGGGGTGGGATTGCCTTTATTCTTTAAGGCAACGCAGCGAAAAGCCGGTCGCCTTCAATTCCATGGAAACGACGATCAACCCACTCGAAAAGCACTCGGCGAAGCCTTCATATCCACCCGCCTGGGTATTGCTCCAATAAGCGCCGAAAGAGCCGCGCTGGCTCAGCGAACCATTGGTCGCGTCAAGCGTTCCGGCAGCATGCATTTTTAATGCAGAGTTCCACGGGCCGTTCCAATTTGTCCAGTTTCCACTTGCCTCAACATTGGTCCATTCGGTATAGGTTGGAATACGCCATCCAGTGCCAAGCTCAATTGTGCATGGATCGTTTGCGTTCATCCAGTTTGAATTTTCGTTGATAGGGGTTATCCAGGTGGCATTGGGTGTCCTGACTGTACCGGTATGCTTGTAACCCTGTTTCCGGTTAAACTGCCAGTACCAGCCTGCCGAGGCTTCGGTAGCATCGTTTTTGGCGGTTGCCTGGTGGTCGGCGCCGAGGTTGCTGGTGATCCAGCATTTGGAGGTTTCTCCGGGAATATTGGTAACGGTGCCATAGGTAACTGTTTTATTCACCGGGGCTACGGCTCCTGCCACATGGTTGATGGTCAGGGATGTACCGCAGGTAAAGGCAGCCGGCAGCGTTGTAAAGGTCACCTCATCGCCATAAGCAGTTCCAACACTGTTGGTGGCATAAGCTCTTACATACCAGGGTGTGTTTGGGGTTAAACCGGTAAGGTTACTTACAAAAGCGCCGGTTCCGGTACCATCGGATGTGAGACTGTCAGCGATCGTAGGATTTGGCAATGCACTCCAGCAAACACCTCTTGCTGTTACAGGTGCTCCGCCATCTGCGGTCACATTGCCTCCGCCGGTTGCTGTTGTTGGAGTTATATCAATAACCGGTGATGTCGATACTGTAGGAACTTCAGGGGCACTTGCTTCACTGATGCAGCGCAGTGAACAGCCCATCTCCTTGAAGTCATCGGTCATGAAGCTGCCGTTATTGTAGAAAAGCAGGTACAAGCTAAAACCGTCATCCCACTGCGTACTGCTCCAGTAGTTGCCGTGTATACCGCGACCACTCAGAGAACCATCGTAGAAATCCAGGTCTCCCGAAGCATGCATTTTTAAAGCAGAGTTCCACGGGCCATTCCAGTTCGTCCAGCCACCACTTGCATCTACGTTTGTCCACTCGGTATTGGTTGGAATACGCCAGCCGCTGCCAAGTTCAATTGTGCAGGGGTCGTTGGCTGCAACCCAGTTGGAATTTTCATTGATTGGGTGTATCCAGGTGGTATTTGGTGTTCGGGTTACACCATCATGTTTGTACCCCTGTTTACGGTTAAACTGCCAGTACCAGCCTGCAGAAGCTTCGGTGGCATCATCTTTGGCTGTTGCCTGGTGGTCGGCGCCAAGGTTGCTGGCGATCCAGCATTTTAACGTTTCACCGGGGATATTTGTAACGATGTTATAAGTAACTGTCTTGTTCACCGGCGCTACGGCTCCTGCAACATGGCTTATGGTAATGGAAGAAGCGCAGGTAAATGAGAATGGCAGGGTCGTAAAAGTCACCTCATTGCCATAGGCCGTCCCGATGAAATTGGTTGCATAACTTCTGACATAGTAAGGTGTGCCTGGAATAAGATCGATGAGATTGCTAACAAAAGCGCCGGTTCCGTTACCATCAGAAGTGTAACTGTCAACAGTTGTAGGATTTGGCGATGTACTCCAGCAAACACCTCTTGCAGTTACAGTGGAACCACCGTCGCCGGTTACCTCGCCACCGCCGGTAGCTGTAGATGGAGTGATGCCGGTTATTCCGGCAGTGGTGACAGTCGGGAGTGTTGCAGTACTTGGTTCTCTAAGGCAGCGGATGGTCCAACCTGACGACTTAGCATTTGTGTTCATATTGCTTGCCGTACTGGTAAACTGCAAGTACCAGCCGTGGGCAATATTATTGTTTTGCGTACTGCTCCAGTAGCAGCCGTTTGAGCCGCGCTGGCTCAGCGTTCCATTATCGGAAATGAGGTAACCGGCTGCATGCATTTTTAAAGCAGAGTTCCACGGGCCATTCCAGTTGGTCCAGTTTCCACTTGCATCCACATTGGTCCATTCAGTAGCGGTTGGAATGCGCCAGCCAGCGCCAAGCTCAAGTGAACACGGGTCGTTGGCAGCCTGCCAGTCAAAGTCTTCATCTATCCAGTTTATCCAGGTGGTATTGGGAGTCCTGACTGTACCGGTATGCTTATAGCCTTGTTTCCGGTTAAACTGCCAGTACCATCCTGCCGATGGTTCGGTGGCATCGCTTTTCGATGTTGCCTGGTGGTCGGCGCCCAGGTTGCTGGTGATCCAGCATTTTGAAGGTGCACCGGGGATATTGGTAACGGTGCCATAGGTAACGGTTTTGTTCACCGGTGCTACGACTCCCGCCACATGGTTGATGGTGATGGAAGTGCCGCAGGTAAAGGCAGCCGGCAGCGTTGTAAAGGTCACTTCATCGCCATAAGCCGTACCGACACTGTTTGTGGCATAAGCCCTTACATACCAGGGTGTGTTTGGGGTTAACCCGGTAAGGTTGCTTACAAATATTCCGGTTCCGGTACCATCGGAGGTGAGGCTGTCAGCAGTTGTAGGATTTGGCAAGGTACTCCAGCAAACACCCCTGGCAGTTACTGGTACTCCGCCATCTGCGGTCACATTGCCGCCGCCGGTTGCTGTTGTTTGCGTGATGTCAACTACCTCAGATGTTGAGACTGTTGGTATTGTTGAGGCGCTTGCATAGGCGAGGCATCGGAGGGAAAAGCCATAGGCCTTATCATATGGGTTTGGCAGGCTTTCACTATTGTAGAAACTCAGGCGATAACCCACAGTGCCCGCCCCGCCCTGCGTACTGCTCCAGTAGTGGCCAACTGAGCCGCGACCTCCCAGTGCACCGCTTGAGCCAAGGCCTCCGGCTGCATGCATTTTTAATGCTGAATTCCAGGGACCGTTCCAGTCTGTCCAGTTTCCGGCAGCATCCACATTGGTCCATTCTGTATTGGTTGGAATACGCCAGCCACTGCCAAGTTCCAGGGTACATGGGTCGTTGGAAGCCTGCCAGGAAAGATTTTCATCTATTAAGGTAATCCATTGGGTATTGGGCGTTCTGACAGTACCGGTATGCTTATAACCCTGTTTGCGGTTGAACTGCCAGTACCAGCCTGCCGAGGGTTCGGTGGCGTCGCTGACCGCTGTTGCCTGGTGGTCGGCGCCGAGGTTGCTGGTGATCCAGCACTTCGAAGGAGCGCCGGGGATATTGGTAACGGTGCCGTAGGTAACCGTTTTATTCACCGGCGCTACCGCTCCTGCCACATGGTTGATGGTAATGGAGGTACCACAGGTAAATGAGAATGGCAGTGTCGTAAAAGTCACCTCATTCCCATAAGCCGTTCCGATGAAATTGGTTGCATAACTTCTGACATAATAAGGGGTGCCGGGTATAAGATCGGTGAGATTGCTTAAAAAAGCGCCGGTTCCCCAACCATCAACAGTGAAACTGTCGGCAGTTGTAGGATTTGGCAAGGTACTCCAGCAAACACCTCTTGCTGTTACACTGGCACCTCCATCATTGGTAACTTCCCCGCCGCCGTTGGCTGATGTAGGGGTGATGCCGGTCATTCCGGCGGTAGTGACAGTCGGGAGTGCTGCCGTATTTGGTTCTCTGAGGCAGCGGAGGGGTTTGGCGGACGCCTTATAGGCATCTTGGATAGCGCTGTAAGTATTTCCGAAGCGCAAGTGAAAGCTGCCGATGGTATATGCCTGAGTACTGCACCAGTAATCGCCAATAGAACCACGACTATACAACAAACCATCGCTGGAGCCCAGTTCCCCTGCAGCATGCATTTTTAAGGCTGAGTTCCAGGGTCCGTTCCAGTTGGTCCAGTTTCCGCCTGCATCCACATTATACCATTCTATATAAGTCGGAAGGCGCCAACCGCTTCCAAGTTCAATGGCACACGGATCGTTGGCAGCCTGCCAGTCAAAGTCTTCTTCTATCGAAGTTATCCAGGTGGTGTTGGGGGTTCTGACTGAGCCGGTATGCTTGAACCCCTGTTTCCGGTTAAACTGCCAGTACCAGCCTGCAGAGGGTTCGGTGGCATCATTTTTCGCTGTTGCCTGGTGGTCGGCACCGAGGTTGCTGGTGATCCAGCATTTGGATGTTTCGCCGGGGATATTGGTAACGGTGCCGTAGGTTACTGTTTTATTCACCGGGGCCACGGCTCCTGCCACATGGTTGATGGGGAGGGAAGAACCGCAGATAAACCCCGGATGGAGCATGGCAAAGGTGTATGTTTTACTGGTCTCCGGATTGTCGGAAAGAACGCTCTCCTGGTATCCGTCAACGTAAGCGGTATATTGAAGCTGGTTCCCGAGATAAACGATAAATCCTGTTCTGTCCGAAACGGACTTAAGGGTTTCAGCACCCCGGCCATCCTGCCCCTGGTAGGAAATCCGGTTTCCTTCATTGCCGGAACCGGCGCTGATTAACTTGATGGTTTTTGATGAGGTGTTGTCCGACACCTTCAGGAACAGCAAATTGGCCCCGTTTGTCGAAATGCCAAACAAATGCCATCCTTTTTCAAACCCGTTGTGGTATTCCGAAAGCTGCTTTCCCTGGTTGTCGTAAACAGCAAGGTTCAAATCCCCGGCATTCTGCAGGTGGATCCTCACCAGGGTGGATCCACGGAAAGGGTTGGGGGTATTCTGCATCACCGTGAAGGATTCTGAACCCCGGGAGCCAGGATCATCCATGCCGACAGGCCATAACGCAACAAAGTTCAGCACAGAAACTGCATCATACAATGTGGTGTCGCAGTTTTCGGTCAGGTTTTGGACATAAACACTGTCCAACGCCAGGGGACTTTGGGTGAGTGAATCCTTTGCCTGGAATGTCAGCGTGATCGGGGTCTGGCTAAACCCGTTGAACAGGCCAAAGAAAAGAACTGAAAGGAGGTAGAACTTTTTCATGGTTGTTGATTTTAATGTTGTGCTGTAAAATTATAGCCATGATTATGACTATACAATACGACTTATGTATGATTTTGATACTGGATTAACTCTTCCCTCCGAAAAGTTTGTTTATTGCATCTGTACGGGATTGTACATGGAGCTTCTGGTAGATGTTGTAAATGTGGGTTCTCACGGTTGCGATACTGATGAAAAGGTTATCAGCGATTTCCTTGTACCTAAAGCCTTTTACAAGAAGACATAGCATCTCGTTCTCCCTTTTGGTAAGCAGGTTGATGTCGTCATTTACGGCAGGGCTTTTGAAGGATTCGAGGACACGCCGGGCAATCTGTGAAGTCATCGGGGATCCCCCGGCATGAATCTCATGGATTGCTTCAATAATTTTACCCGGATCGTCATTTTTCAGGAGGTATCCGGTCGCCCCTGCTTTCAAGGCATTGAACACTGAATCATCATCCCTGAAAATGGTGCACATGATAAACTGTATTTCGGGATGGATGGATTTTAACCGCCTCACGCATTCAATTCCATCCATCACGGGAAGATGAATGTCCATTAAAACAATATCGGCAGGATGACCGGTTAGAAATTCCAGGCCGGTTTCAGCATCGGCAAATGCTCCTGCACATTCAAAACCTTCGGTGGTTTGGACAATGGTTTTCAGGCTTTCCCTGGTAACCTGATCATCTTCAATAATTGCTATAGTTATCATAAAGCAAAAATCAGTCAAAAAAAAGAACAAGTCAATAATACAAAAGTCGTATTTTAACAACTAACATTCCCCGGGAGGCTGTCTCAAACGTCCGAATGGCCTTCTTCACCGCACGGGGAATGTCAGCCTGATCAGGGTTCCCTTATTTTGAACAGAACTGATCTGGAAATCACCACCGATATCCCTCATCCGCTGGCTCATATTCCTTAGTCCGTTGCCCCAGTTTTGTTTTTCCTTTACAGAGAAACCTGTTCCGTTATCGGAAATTTCAAAATCAGCCAATTTCTCCCTGATATTCATGGAGAGCCTTACACTGGTGGCTTTTGAATACTTCGATATATTGGATGTGGCCTCCTTGACAACAAGGAAAAGATTCCGACGGTATTCATCGCTCACAGCATTTGCAGGGATCTCATCCGGAAATTCAATATGCACATCGATCCCGTTTGTTTCGAGATATTCTGTAACAAACCTCCGGATGTAAGCAAGAAGACTGTCCAGGTTGTCTTTTTGCGGGTTCATGGTCCAGATGATCTCCCCGATACTCCCCAATACCCTTTTCGCTGCCTCAGAAATGAACAGTAGTTTTTCGTGCTTCTCATCATCCTTGTTCGTCTGTTTTTGTAAGAGCTGGCTTACGATGGTGATCCTGTTGAGCTCAGCCCCGATGTCATCATGCAGTTCGCGGGCGATGCGGTTCCGTTCATTGACGATCAGCCTGATTTTCTTGCGCTGAAACTCAATGATGGAATAGATGACTGCACCGATTCCTGCAATGAACAGAAGAATATAACCCATGTAGGCCCACCAGGTTTTCCACCAGGGTGGCCGGATGGTAAAGGTATAATTGAACTCCTTGCTCCAGTAGCCTTCGCTGTTCATGGCCTTTACCTTAAATGTGTAGGTTCCATGGGGAATGTTGCCATAGGGGGCTTCGGCGCGGGTGGTCAGGGCGCTCCAGTTTTCGTCCAGGCCCTCCAGTTTGTATTGGTACTTTACTTTTTTACTTCGTTTCAGGGTGATGCCGATATAATTAAAGGTGAGGTAATTGTTGTTCCAGGCTAAATTTAAATTCACCGGCAAATAGTACCAGGGTGAAATGCTGTCGAACCTGAAATTGTGAAACCTCACGCCATTGCCCAGCAGGAAACTGGTGTCTCTGTTCTTTTCCAGGCCGAGCCATGGAATATTTTCATTAAATAACTGTATGCGTGTTAATTGAGGATTTGGAGGAATCGTGTCCGGCTCATCACCCCCTGGGTGATACGCGGTAAGCCGGTCGGTGGCGCCAACCCAGATGTCTCCTTTTTTATCTTCACAAAGAGCACCGTTCGTGCAGCCTATTCCTGAAAAACCATCTTCATAGGTGAAGTTCTTAAATAAAACCGGTTCATTTGTACTGAGGACATTTGTTGCTTTTACTAATTTCAACATATAATCTGCTGATAACATGCTAAGCCCCGAAGAGGTGCCAAACCACAGGTTACCCCTTTTATCCTGGATAATACTGTTTACTATGTTACTGCTCAGGCCTTCCTTCTCGGTAAAAATCATAAAGGATTTCCCGTCATAACGGTTAACGCCACCACCTCTCGAGCCGAACCAAAGAATACCCTCTTTATCCTCAAAGAGACAGAGAATTTCGTTGCTGCTCAATCCCTCTTTTTTTGAAAAACGGGTGAAAGATTTTCCGTCAAAACGGGACACCCCTTCGCTGGCAAACCAGAAGTTCCCTTTTTTGTCCTGTAAACCATCTGTGACACCATTGTAACTCAAGCCCTGCCTGTTGTTATAATGCGTGAAATATTTCCCGTCATAACGACATACCCCATTGCAATCCGTTGCAAACCAAATGTTTCCGCTATTATCTTGAATGATTTTTTCTACGAAATTGCAGGGCAGGCCTTGTTCTTCGGTGAAATGCAGAAAGGATGTTCCGTTATAGCATATCGCACCCTCACCCGAGCCGAACCAAATATCTCCATTTTTAACCTGCCTGATACCCGTGATCATTGTATTGCTAAAACCCTCCTTCTCGGAATAATGCTTAAAGGATTTCCCGTCATAGCAGTTCACGCCGCCTGCCCATGTGCCGAACCAGAGAATCCCGTTCCTGTCCTGTAAAATGCTGACAACCCGGTTGTCGCTCAGCCCCTCATTTGTTGTAAAATGTGTGAATATTTTTCCGTCCCAGCGGCTCATGCCGCTTCCTTCCCCACCGAACCAGAAATTACCGCTCTTATCCTGAAAAATCTCGTGAGAATAATTGCTCAGACCCTCATTTTCGGTAAAATCGGTAAAGGAATGCCCGTCATACGAAATGCCCCCGGACATGGTGCCAAGCCAGAAAATTTTACTTTTATCCTGGATAATCGAAGTAATGTTGCTGTTTCTTATCCCTTCCTTTTCGGATAAATTTGTAAAGGATTTTTCGTCATACCGGCTCAAACCGCCGCCATTTTTGCCAAACCAAAGGGCTCCGGTGTCATCCTGGTAGATGCTTCTTATTTTATTGTTGCCCAGCCCCTCATTCTTAGTAATATGTGTGAAGGATTTCCCGTCATAACAGTCCACCCCACCGCCCCAGGTGGCGATCCAGAGGTTGTCATTTTTATCCTGCACAATACCCATGATGGTATTGTGGCCCATGCCTTCTTTTATAGAATAATGCGTAAAGGTTTTGCCATCGTATTTATTTAATCCTCCATCCATCGTTCCGAACCACAGGATTCCCTGCCTGTCCTGGAAAACAGTCAAAACAACATCATTGCTCAGGCCTTCCTTTGTGGTAAAATGTGTCATGTATTTCCCATCGTACCGGTTGACCCCGCCACCCCATGTGGCAAACCAGAATGTACCGCTTTTATCTTCTAAAATGTCTGTAACAATAAGATTGCTCAACCCCTCCTTTTCGGTAAAATACGTGAAGTATTTCCCGTCATAGCGGCACGCTCCGCCACCTCCTGTGCCAAACCAGAGATTACCGCTCCGGTCCTGTTTCATACAATGGATAATGCCATTTTTTAAACCTTCGAATTTATTAAATGTGCTGAAATTCTGGGGATTGATGTCGCTGGTGTTTGCGTCTTTGGCCTCCACCATTTCCGGAATTCCTGCAATAAACGGGCTGTCGATGGCAACTACTGTTTTGGGGAGTAAAAAACTGTCTTTTCCTGGAGTGCTTATTCTAGGGGTTCCGGCCATGATCACTTTCGGCGCCCCTGCCGGATGTACATTGGTGTTGGTAAGGACAACTACCGGGTTGCCGGCTTTTACAATCCTGGGTTTACCGGCCAGCACTACGGTGGGTTCAGCCATGCTGTCTTTGGGCACGACATAGCCTTTTGCTTCGACGACTTTGGGGGAATATGGATTTGCGCTTTTCTGCTCCTGCGGACGATTGCAGGCGATCAGAAGCAGCAGGAATAAACTGGTGAACAATGCAATGGTTTTCATTCTTCCGGATCGTTTAATATTCTTGAATTGATTTATTCGCATTTGTGCCGGTTACCGCACCGGGAATGTCAGCCTGATGAAGGTCCCATGATCTATTTCAGAGGTTATCAGGAACGATCCTCCGATATCTTTCATCCGCTGGTTCATGTTTGCGAGCCCGTTCCCCCAGTTTTCCTTTTCCTTTACCGAAAAACCTGTTCCATTATCGGCTATTTCAATTTCCGCCAGTTTTTCCCGGATGTTCAGCGAGAGCCTTACGCTGGTGGCTTTTGAATACTTGGTAATATTGGAGATGGCCTCCTTGATGACCAGGAAAACATTGCGGCGGTATTCATCGCTGACAGCGTTGGCAGGGATTTCATCCGGAAACTCAATATTGATATCTATGCCATTTGTTTCGAGGTATTCGGTTACGAACCTCCGGATATAGGCGGCCAGGCTGTCGAGATTGTCTTTTTGCGGATTCATGGTCCAGATGATCTCCCCGATGCTGCCAAGTACCTTTTTGCCGGTTTCAGAAATCTTCCTTAGTTTTTCCAGGATATCATGATCCATGTTTGTTTTTTTCAGTAAAAGCTGGCTCAACACAGAGATCCTTGAAAGCTCAGCCCCGATGTCATCATGCAGTTCGCGTGCGATGCGGTTCCGTTCATTCACGATCAGCCTGATCTTTTTACGCTGGTTTTCAAGAAGGGTATAGATGGCCGCTCCGATCGCTGCAATGACCAGCAAAACATAGCCGGTGTATGCCCACCAGGTTTTCCACCAGGGCGGGCGGATGGTAAAGGCATAATTGAATTCTTTGCTCCAATAGCCTTCGCTGTTCATGGCCTTTACCTTAAAAGTATAAGTGCCATTGGGGATGTTGCCATAGGGGGCTTCGGTGCTGGTGGTCAGGGCGCTCCAGTCTTCATCCAGGCCTTCCAGCTTGTACCGGTATTGCACCAGCGTATTGAGTTTCGGGGTGATGCCATTATAATTGAAGGTGATGTAGTTATTCCTGTAAGCAAGGCTAAGATTCAAAGGATAGGCGTACCACATCGCCAGGCTGTCAAACCTGAAATTGCTGAACCTGACGCCGTTCCCCAGCACAAAGCTGGTATCTTTCCGCTTCTCCAGTTTAATCCAAGGAATGTTTTCGTGATATACCTTGATGCCGGTCAGCTGCATGGATGGTGTGGTGGTATCCGGAACATCCTTCGCAGGATAGTATGCTGTAAGCCTGTCGGATGAAGAGATCCAGATGGTACCCTGGTCGTCTTCGCAGATGGGTCCGTTGCAACCCCATCCTGAAAAACCATCTTCGGGATTGAAGTTTCTGAATAAAACAGGCTGATTATCACGTCTATAACCTCCTCCTTTTATCAATATCTCCAGGTTTCCGGCGGGCAGGATGCTTAAACCATTGCCGCATGCGAAACAGAAATTACCGCTTTTATCCTGCAGCATCCCGTTTACCGTGTTGTATTTCAGCCCCTGCTGTTCAGTGATAAAGAGAAAGGACTTCCCGTCATATCGAACCGCCCCGGCACCAACCGTGCAAAACCAGAGGTAATTCCTCTTATCCTGGTAAATGGAATAAACAGGTTTATTGCAAAAGCCCTCTTTTTCAGTAAAATGAGTGAACGATTTGCCATCGTAACGCATAACGCCCCCGTACCTGCTGCCAAACCACAGGATTCCATTGTTGTCAATAAAAGCACTCAGGATGGTATTGTCACTCAGCCCTTCTTTTTTAGTATAATTCGTAAATGATTTTCCGTCAAACCGGCATAAGCCGGCGCCCTGGGTTCCCAGCCATATATTCCCGCTTCTGTCTTCAACAATGCTCTCGAGGAAACGATCCGGCAAACCCTGGTTCTTACCAAAATGCCGGAAGGAATTCCCGTCATAACTGATAACCCCGGCGCCTGAGGTGGCAAACCACATTGTCCCCGTTTTATCCTGGATGATATCTACAACGGGATGATTGACAAAACCTTCCTTATTGGAAAAATGTGTCATGGATTTACCATCGTACAGGTTCACCCCGCCGAAGTTGGTTCCAAACCACATGTTCCCGTTTTTATCTTTCAGCATACTCCAGATTTCATAATCACTCAATCCATCCCTGACGGTATAATGGGAAAAACAATTATCGTTATACCGCATCAAAACATCTGTTCTTCCTCCTCCAACCCAGATATTACCCGATTTGTCATTAAAAAGTGCATTCGCCTCGGCATCAACAAGGTCTCTTTGGTTCGTATAACGGGTAAAAGTTTTGCCATCGAAACGGCATAAACCTCCCGCCTTGGTTGCAAGCCAAAGGTTCCCGGAATCATCCTCGGTCATATCCCATATGCCACCAAGGAGAACTTCCTTCCCGGCAAAATATGAAAATGTTTTTCCATCATAACAGGTGATGCCGGCATCATTTCCCAACCAGATATTTCCCTTCCTGTCAACTAACATCCGCTGGATTCCATTATTGATCAGGCCTTCCTTTGTAGTAAAATGGCTGAACTTTTTCCCGTCATAGCAATACAAGCCGGTTGAAGAACCAAACCAAAGGTTCCCGTTTTTATCCTGGACTATCGCCATGAACAGCCCATTACCGAGTCCCTGGGCTGCATTAAACAGCGTGAAGGTTTTACCATCGTACCTGGTAATATTGCCATAGACTCCTGCAAACCAGATATTCCCGCTTTTATCCTCGAGCAAACACTGAATATAATTTGAGGGTAATCCGGTCTCTTCTGTAAAATTCGTTAACTGTTTTCCATCATAACGGCTCAGACCGCCCGCGGTCCCAAACCACATGTTCCCGTGTTTATCCTGGATGATTCCTGAAACAAAGGATCCGGCAAGCCCGTCCCTTCTGCTGAAATGGCTGCGGAACCTGCCGTCCATACGGGAAACCCCTGCCTCCGTACCAACCCAGATGTTCCCGCTGTGGTCCTTCATGATGCAATTGATGATGACCAGGTTCATTCCCCTGAGTTTTATGAAAGAGCTGCCGGGCTGGGGGAAATTGTCCTGAAAATAGTTGTCCTTCACCTGGGAGATCCTTGGAATTAGAGCCACCACCGAACTGTCGGTAACAGGTATTGTTTTGGGGAGCGGATAACCATCCCGGCCCGGGGTGTAAATTTCCGGTGTTCCTGCCACTACAACTTTTGGCGCCCCGGCAGGAATTACATTGGTGTTGGTTAATACTACATCCGTTTTGATGGCTTTTTGAATTTTTGGTTTACCGGCCGGCACCACCGTGGGTTCGGCCATGCTGTCCTTTGGAACAACATGGCCTTTGGCTTCAACGACTTTTGGCGAGTACTGATTTTCACTTTTCTGTTCTTGCGGACGGTTGCAGGCGATCAGGAGAAGAAAAGCAATCCTGCTGAACAATACGACATTTTTCATGTGTTAATTTTTATTTTTTCGGGTCACATGGAATAGCCATAAATTATCATTCACGGTTTGCATGTACATTGTACTTATGGCAATTTCATATGTAAATACTTTATTTCAAACTTGATTGCAAATTTTCTTGCCTTTTCTATGTGGATCCAATAAAATCCATGCAGCGAAGTCAGCTGACAGGTTACCAAAGAATATAAAATTACCAAACAAAAATATAAAATTAGTTCACATTATCAAGCTTGGTTTGTTTTATTGTGAAAAAATTAACGAAATGGTTGGTGGATAAGCGGACAGGCTGACGGATGAAAAGTGATTTAGTTATACTTCCCAAGTCTCACTGCGCCGCTTCGTGGATCTTCGTGCTCCTTCGCGGGTCTTCGTGCAATCATAAACTTTTAGTCGTAATTTTGGCGTTAAGATTTCTCGCAGATTTTGCAGAAAAGGTTGCAGATTTTGAGATAAATTTTAAACCATTTCACTCAAGTAACTAAAAACAAATATTTTATGGATAATTTCATCGCCTACAACCCCACAACCCTTCATTTCGGGAGGAACATCCTGACCTCACTGGGCTCAACATTGAAAACATACGGCAACCGCATATTGCTCGTTTACGGAACAGGATCAGTCAAAAGAAGCGGCCTCTATG
>Ga0247841_10009107_pt1 | contig 14008 bp, 10 predicted proteins | sample LaCruzMarch2015__2_FD_192410 | JGI IMG/M metagenome (GOLD analysis project Ga0247841, IMG submission 192410) | Freshwater microbial communities from meromictic Lake La Cruz, Castile-La Mancha, Spain - LaCruzMarch2015_18m | ecosystem: Environmental > Aquatic > Freshwater > Lake | place: Spain...
CGGCGCCTTCTGATTTCACCGATCTGGGGAAAGCGAAATCGACGTCTTCCGGATAGTCGAGATTTCCATAGAGGAAGGGGACCTTGTACCGCAGCTTGCGCGGATCTTTCGGGGGTGGTGGCGGCGGGGGCGGAGGAATGATGGCGATCTGCTGGAACTGGGCCTTGACCTGCGGGGTCAGGAGGAGGTTTTTCGGTCCGTAGGATTCCCGATCACCTTTGATTTTGACCTGATCGGCGGCAAAGCTGGCGTTGATGACTTCCTGAAGGGCTGGTTTTCTGGCTTCCTGAACCTGCGACCACCGCATCAATCCGTCGTTTTTAGTTTCGTTGTTGTCGGCGCCTACTTCGAGGCGGATGAAGCGATTGGAAACGAAGAGCACGGAATTCTGGGGATCGAAGGGTACCCAGCCGAGATCAGGGAACCAGACCTCGATCCATGAGTGGCGCCCCTGGCCCATCTTGAATGTCAGGACCCCTTTTTGCCAGGCGATATTATAGGGCTCGTTCAGGGTCACCCCGACCACAATACGGGCCGGAATCCCAACGGAGCGCAGGAGGGCGGCGCTGAGATGGGAGTAGTTCTGGCAGTTTCCCTTCCCCGATTCCAGTGAATAAATGGCGTCGTAACGGACCGGGGGGGTTACGTAGCGGACGTTATCCACCACCCAGGACACAATCCGCTGCACTGCATCGTACTGTGTCTTTACCCCTTTGGTCAGCTCGGCGGCAAGCTGCCTGATCCGGGGCTCGTTTGCCTGGACCTGTTCGGTGCTCTTCAGATAATCGGCAAATTCTGCGCCGGGGCTTTTCAGCGGGAACGGGGCAACCGTTTGCATGGTCTTGAGATGTGTTCTGCTCTTGGCCTGGCAGGAAAGGCGGACATCCACGGTTTTAGGAACCCTTGTCCAGGCCGCCGTGATCACCATATTGCCGTGTTTATCCTTCTTTTCCTCACGGTCCTGAGGCTCGGGATTGAATTTTACTTTAAAATCACTTATGTCCTGGCTGTATGTCGGGGATGTGAAGCTTTGGGGAACGACGAAGCTCAGGATGATTTTCTTGACGCCTTCATTCGCCGTGACCTGTTCCTGGAGTTCGTAGCGGATTGCCGAGTCCATGTCTCCTTTCAGGGTGTAATTTTCCCCGGAAAGGGGACAGGTCCAAAGGAGGATCATAACCAGAATTGTGGGAGCGATAAATTTTCTCATCGTGCTTCTCCTTGCCGGATTTTGTATGATGATTTCTTGACGGCGATATTGTAACAAAATATAGTGGAAAGAAAAAGATTTTTTCGTGAGGGGAAAACGATGAAAATCAGCCGAGTTGAGGAAATGCGCTGGATGGATCGCCATGCCACGGAATCCCTGGGGATACCTGCCGGGATTCTGATGGAGAATGCCGGTCTGGGGGCTGCTGCCGTGCTTGCCGGGGAACGGGGATTTGCCGGGAAACGGTATGTCGTTTTATGCGGTATGGGAAACAACGGGGGTGACGGATTCGTGGTGGCCAGGAAAATTATTTCCAACGGGGGAACTGCGAAAGTTTACATCATCGGTGATCCCGGCCGATATCAGGGGGCGGCCAAGGCCAATCTGGACATGCTGTCCTTGCTGCCTATGGAGGTTAAGCGCCTGGAAACAGTTGTCGACGGCGACTTGGGGCGGGTGATCCGCCATGCCGACGGGGTAGTGGATGCCGTCTTCGGAACGGGACTCGACCGGGAAGTCCGGGGATTGCATCGGGAAGTGATCGAACTGGTCAATGGGGTACGCAAATGGGTCCTGAGCCTCGACATCCCCTCCGGGGTCAACGGCGATACGGGGGAAATTATGGGTGCCGCCGTACAGGCAGACTGCACGGTGACCTTCGGCCTCCCCAAGATCGGCAATATCCTTTATCCCGGTTATAAAAAATGCGGCAAACTATATGTGACCCATATCTCTTTCCCCCCGGCCCTGTATAATAATGAACGCCTGAAAATCCAGACCAACGATTATCTGCCCCTTCCCGTCCGGGGCAGGGAGGTCCATAAGGGGAGTGTGGGGGATGTCCTGTTCGTGGCCGGCGCCGCGGCTTATCTGGGGGCCCCCTATTTTTCCGCCATGGCATTCCTGAAGGCCGGCGGGGGGTACGCCCGGCTCGCTGCCCCCGGCTCGGTGATCCCCATCATTGCCGGTCAGGGAAGGGAACTCGTATTTTTCCCGCTCCGGGAAACGAAGGCCGGGGCGATGTCGGCGGATAATTTTGACACCCTCATGGAACTTTCGGCCAAGGTTGATATGGTGGTCATTGGCCCCGGCCTGTCATTGGATACCCAAACGCAGGATCTCGTCCGGAAGCTGGTTCCCGCGTTCAGAAAGCCGATTTTGATTGACGGCGACGGGATCACGGCGGTGGCCGGAGACCCCGCGCTTATCAAGGGACGTTCATTCCCAACGGTGTTGACGCCTCATGCAGGAGAAATGGCAAGAATCACCGGTCAAACGACGGCTGAGATCCAGCAGCGCCGGATCGACATTTTGCAGGCGGCCTGTGCCTCCCGGGGGGCCTTTATTGTTCTCAAAGGCGCCCATTCCCTGATTGGCTGTCCCGACGGGCAGGTCTTCGTCAACATGACCGGTAATCCTGGGATGGCGACTGCCGGTTCCGGAGATGTCCTTACCGGCGCCATCGCGGCGATGGCCGGTCTGGGCATGCCCTGGCCGGAAGCAATTAGAAAAGGGGTCTGTCTCCACGGACTGGCCGGTGATCTGGCCGCCCGTCGGCAGGGTGAGGATGGAATCACGGCCCAGGATATTCTTGACTATCTGCCACTGGCCCTGAAAGAGGACCGCCTCTCCGGGGAAAGGGGAGGGGGAATCGAAATTTGTCCTTGAAGGTTTCTAATTCCGGTTCTAAATCAAAGATGAAATCAAGGCGGCAAGGCAGAGGCGACGCAGGCGTATTTTTCATACGTCGAGGAGCCGATTGCCGATGCCAACGAAGATAGCGCTTTGATTTAGACCCGGAATAATGATTAACGGCGGGCTTTGTAGTAACCGGCCCTGATGGCTTCTTCTTCGGAAGAAAAGACAACGCGGTGATAGGCGGCAACCTTGTCATAGTAAACCATGCCCGGCAAATGGTAACGCTTGCTGTCGCTATTGCCGATGACTTTGACCTTCTTCTCCGGTTCCGGCACAGTTGCCTGCCGATAGGACACACTGGGGAGTCCACTGTTTTGCGGTGGCATTGCGGCGCCTGGCGAGAGGTTGCCGCCCGAAGACCGTTTGGACATCTGCGGCGCCCCAGGGTTAGCTGCCGGCGCTGGTGCGACAACCTGGATCGCCTGTTTGCTTGCGGTCGCAACGGTCGTGTCAGAGTGGATTTTCTCTGGCCCCTTGTATTCGGAAGGGAGATAAAAAAACAGGGAGAACAGAATGATCGCGAAAAACGTCAAGGTTGCGTGCTTGAATGTTAGTTGCTTTCCACCTGACGGGGCTTTTCCCCTCATCGTGCCTGCAGATCGGATGGGTGATATGTCGTCCCCAAAAAGAAAAAGCCCCTGCTCGGGAGCAACCATTGCCCCCTTTAGGTTTTCCTTTTGATAGTGATATTTATTTATCACTTCTTCCCTGTCAATACCAAGATGGCGGCAGTAAAGCTGTAGATAGCCAGGAATGAAATCCGGTTGGGAAAAGGAGGCGAAACGGTTTTCTTCAATGGCGAAAAGCAGCTCCGGGCTTATCTGCGTCAGCTTGGAAAGGTCATAAAGGGATAAGGACTTTGATTCTCTCTGGGTTTTCAGATATTCGCCAAGGGATTGGTTTGCTGTATAGGCCATATTCTCTCGCCCTCTTTTTTTCTTTGGGCCATAACTATCTGATAAGGCTTAACTTTATTGTCAAGAAAGTATAGAAAAAGGACTTGTATGTCAAGCAAATAGTGAACAAATGAAAATGAAATTTGTCCTTGAAGGTTTGCAAGGATTTTGTTAGAGCCACTCCCATACCAAAGTGGAAACTTTTTTAAATAAAAGGGCAAAGGTTTTTGATCATATGATTAACCTCAGAAATTTGCATGGAAATTAAAAGGATCTGGCCTTCTTTTGTTCTCATGCTTCTTTGCATCGGCATCGTCTTTTCTCTCTTTCCACTGCGGCCGGCACTGGCGGCACTTGTTCCCGAAGCGCTTTTGAAGCTTTCGTCGGGATATGCCGTTTTCATCGATAAGCGCCTGCAACGGGTTTATGTACTTCAGAACAGGGGAGGCAACGTCGTCATGATCTTCGATGCCCCCTGTTCAACGGGGAAGGCTCCTGGCGAAAAAATGGAGCAGAAAGACGCCAAGACCCCCCGAGGAATCTTTTTTGCTACTAAATTCGAGCAGATGCGCAAGCCGCACCCGTCTTATGGAACTATGGTCTTTCACCTGGATTATCCCAATCTGCTTGACAAACGGATGGGGAAAAACGGTGGCAATATCTGGATTCATGGAACCAAGAAAACCCTCCTGCCCTTCCAATCCAATGGCTGTGTGGTTATGAATAACAAAGACATAGAAGCCCTGTCGCGGTATATATATCTGGGGAAGACTCCCGTGATCATTGAAGAATCTATCAGGTGGATCCCCATGGAGCGGCCCTCAAAGGACAGGGAAGAGCTGGAGCGAGTCACGATGCGTTGGTCCAAAACCATTCTGGATGGGGATCAGCGAATTCTGAACAGCCTGTATTATCCTGAATCGCCCCCGGCGAATTCACCGCGGAAGGTCATTGTCCAAAAAACAAAACATCTCAGGGATGCGAGCGATCACTTTGATTTCAGGCCTCAGGATATCACCATCTGCACCCTCGATGATAAAGCGGTTATCCTCTTTGATCAGGTTCTCTCCGTTCAGAACGCCGATTCCTTTCAGGGCAGTTATGTGCGGCTATTTTTGGAAAAAATAAATAATCGCTGGCTGATTGTAGACAATGGCGTTCCTCAGCGGCGATATCGGGAGGTGCTGGTTGCCGCAGTGATGCCGGAAAAGGCCGCCGCCGTTCCTGCGGCTAAGAAACCGGTTCCGGCGACCGTTCCCCGTGAGGCGCCAGTGGCCGCCGTCCCAAAGGAAATCGCCAAACCCGCTCCCCTGCCGACTCCTCCGCCCCCTGCACCTAAAGCTAAGCCTGCTGAGGTGGTGATGGATCAGGATGTCCGGAAGTTGGTTGAAAAATGGGCAAAGAGCTGGACAACAGGAAATATGGAAGCTTACCGGTCCTGTTATGCCCCCTCGTTCCGAAGCAGGGGGATGGACCTGTCGCGCTGGGTAGCTTACAAGAAAGATCTTCGCAAAACGAGCAAGAACATCAGCGTCAAGGTGGAGAATCTCAAGATCTCTGTAGACAATCAAAAGGCCACCGCCGCGTTCACCCAGAAATACAGCGCCTCCAATATCAAAACCAACCGTGCGAAACGGCTGGAATTGATTAAAATCAATGGGGAATGGAAGATTATTCGTGAGAGTATGGCCCACTAAAATCCCCTGTTGTCTTTTTCTTTCTTTTCTCTTGCTGCTCGTTTATTCCCCCGCCGCATGGGGCAAGAGTTCGGTGGAGAGACATTTTGCCGGAACCGATCATGAATTGACCGTATACCGTGTTCAGGGCAAAAAGCCCGGGAAAACCATCCTGATCATCGGCGGCATTCAGGGAGATGAGCCGGGGGGATTCCTCTCTGCGGATCTGTATGCCGACATGAGCCTGAAACAGGGCAACCTAATTGTTGTGCCCCGGGCAAACTGGTACTCCATTATCATGAACCGGCGACAGATCAACGAGGACATGAACAGGAAGTTTGCCGATTCAAAAAACACAAGCTACGAGGATCAGATCGTTGGTATTCTTAAAAAGCTCATTGCCCAGAGCGACTGCCTCCTCAACCTTCATGACGGATCCGGTTTCTATTCGGAAAAGTGGCGGAGCTTCATGAGGAACCCCGGACGGTTCGGGCAATCGATCATTGCCGATACAGATCAGTACCGGCATATCAAGACCGGGGATGTTGTCAGCCTGGAGGGCATGGCGAAACGGGCCATCCGGGAGATTAACGCCCATATCGCGAACCCGGAGCACCATTTTCATTTCAACAATCACCGCACTGCCTCCCAGGCAACCCGCCATCCCGAACAGCGGCGGTCGGCGACTTACTACGCCCTTTTCACTTGTGGCATCCCCGCTTTCGGCATTGAAACGAGTAAGTCCCTGCCCCTGGAGACAAGGATTTACCATCACAATCTCGGGGTTAATGCCTTCATGAGCATTTTCGATATCAAGCCGGATGTCCCGGGCATTAATCTGCCCATGCCCACCATGAAATACCTCGTGGTCAAGGTCAACGATCAGCTTCCCGTCGTCCTGTCCAACCAGGACCAACTCACCGTCCGTTCCGGGGACACCATCAAGATTGACCACATCGAGGCTAATTATGAGCGCGGTCTGAGCGCCGATATCGAGGGTTATGGAAAGATCAACGATCTTCAGAACCCGGTGGTAATTGGACGGGCGACCCAGATAACGGTCCGGAAAGATAATTATGTCTGTGGGCGAGTGCCGATCCGGATTGCAGCAACTGATTCGCCGGGGAGACAAACCCCGGCAGAGAAGCCCCGGATTACCTTTTTCCGTCTCAAGGTCAACGGCGTGGAAAAATTTCTTCCTAACGGCGCCCATCTCGACATCATCCGGGGGGATACCGTCGAATTGGTCGATGTTGGGACCACTGCCGGGGCGAGCACCGATATTACCATGAATTTCAAGGGATTTATCGGTAACGCAAAGAGCAATAAGGGGGAAGACAGAGGATACATTATCCGGACCGACCGGGATCTTCTCAAGAGATTCTCTATCGCCGCCAACGGCCAACGTTACCAGATTGTGGCCGAAAGAAAGGACCAAATCCTTGGGCAGATGTTTGTGGATCTTCGCGACCCGATCCTGGAATATGTCGTCTTTCAGATCGGTGTCGGGGAGAAGAGGTGCCTGTATCCTGGCGAAAAGATCATCTGCCGCCCAGGTCAGGCACTGAAACTTATCGATATCAAAACGAATGTTTACAAAAATAACAATATCACCGCTATCCTCAAAGGACAGGGGACCAGCTCCGAGGTCGCCCGGGCAGGAGTTATTTCATTAAAAAAACGGGGGGATTATAAAGTAACCTTCTGGAGAAATCAGACGCCTTTGGGGGATGTCAGTATCCAGGGTCTTTAAGGGATTCGTTATATCCGGTATCCGACTCATCCAGTCCTTGCGTACTTTCGAAAACTACATTTCTTCCTGGATTCGATAAGCTCCCCTTATTGTGTTTAGCATGTCTTCCAAATACCTATACGTAACAAAATGATGATTGACAGTTCATAGGGTGACGGTCATCATCTATCTGGATTTCTTATTGATTTAAGAAAAGGAGATAGATATGATGAACGGTGATATTGATATACAGAATAGAGCTATACCTTCTGAAAGTTTTAAAATCCCCACCCCTAAATCTTTCATTTTTCACCAAACCAGTTTCCGATTTGAATCTTATTCTGATGGAAGCGTAGAAGCGCTTCGTAAGATATTGAGAAAACTGGCAAGGGCAGATCTGCCGGGAAAGGAGCATGTTGAGGCTTATCTTCGCCATATGACACGTTGTGACCGCAGACCGAGGACATTGGATTGTCGGTGGCTCACCATCCTGATTTTTCTTGGCATGATAAAGGCCAATGGCAAAACACGTCTTGAAGAAATTGAGCGAAGAGATGTCGAAGCATTTATCGAGTATGAACAGGACAGGGGTATTAAGATTACGACTATCAGAATGAGACTAACGGGTGTTCAAGCTTTTCTCCGCCACCTGGTTGAAGAAGGTATCGTCTCCCCGGATGTTTTTGGCAAGAGGATCCACTTGAAGTTGCCGGAGCGTTTGCCACGGGCTATGGAACCAGACGATTTGCAGAAACTGCTTTCTGTTATTGAAGGTGGCCTTGACCGAGCCATGATCCTGGTGCTGTTGAGAACGGGAATGCGCATCGGAGAGTTGCTCAATACGAAGGTAGTAGACGTCCATATAAGTGAGCGACGGATAGAGATTTATGAAGCGGCGAAAAACCGTATGGGAAGGGTGGTCTATCTCAGCGACGATGCCTTGACCGCTCTAAGTGCATGGTGTGAAGAGAGGAATCCGCGGAATGAATATCTTTTTTATGCTCAAGGTCGAAAAGGCACGATGTGCTACAGCACAGGCCGCACCAGGGTTATGAAGTATTTTGAAAAAGCCGGCATTACCCATAAGGGATATACGGTCCATACCCTTCGGCATACTTTTGCCACGGAGCTTCTCAATGCCGGTATGCGCCTTGAGTGTCTCCAGGTGTTGTTGGGTCACCGTAATATTGAAGAGACGCGACGTTATGCCCGGCTCACCGATAGGACTCGCGAGGATGAATATTTTAAGGCCATGGCCATAATAGAAAGGGGGGACAGTCGTGGTAATGACCGATGCGATCATGAACTGGAGGCGATTTTTGAAAAGGCGGAACTGCTCACCGAATACCGTTAAGAACTACATGAACATCATTAAACATTTTGTTATCTGGGTGGATGTGCCGGTGGAAGATGTGACGAATAAAACAGTATCACATTACATTGACTGTCTCATGAAGAAAAGGCGGGCGCCCAAGACCGTTAACTGTCATTTGGATGGCATTCGCCAGTTCTACCATTATCTGAAGGAGGAGGAAGGTTTAGCGGTTACCAACCCAATCAGAAGGAAGCACATGCAAAAGATGTCCAGGCCCCTTCCCAGACATTTAAGAGATGAACAGGCGCAGGTCTTTTTAAAAGTTGTGAGTTGTCCCCGTGACCGAGCCATGTTCATGTTGATGCTGCGCTGTGGTTTGAGGGTGGAGGAGGTTGCAAATCTTACTCTCGGGGTCATAGACGTCAAACGTAGGACAATCCTGGTTGAAGATGGGAAAGGAGGGAAAGACCGGATCGTCTATATGAGCGATGATGCGCTTCATGATTTGGCATTCTATTTAAAGATAAGGCCTGCTTCCAGGGCAAGAAAAATCTTCCTGGTGAAAAAAGGGCCATGCACGGGACAACCCATCTCAGTCCGCGGTATTCAGAAGCGCATGGAATATTATGCCCGCAAAGCCAAACTCAAGGTTTCCTGCCATCACTTGAGGCATACCATGGCCACTCAGATGTTGAATGCCGATGCTGACCTCTGCACCATTCAGGATATTTTAGGGCATAGTAATGTGAAAACCACACAACGATATTGCCGGATATCGAATCTAAAAGTCCAGAGGGATTACTTCAACGCCATGGATGTAATCATGCAACGCGGAACCGGCAACCAAAATAATCTTGGCAAGGGCGGATAAGACGCCTGGCAACACATAGTCGAGGCGTTCAACAATCGCCAGAACATGTGAAAAAAAGCCAATTTAGCTCTAGCACGAAGAACAAGATGATTATTAAGGCCAATTTATTTATCTGGAGGTGTTCATGAAAAAGAAGATTCAAAAAGAACTGCCGGCTGCTGTACGACAATTTATGCAGGGGGAAAAACCAGCGGTCATATGTACCCCCCTTGGTAAATCTCGTCAGCGGCCATGCAAACGGGCGGAACGGCATATCAATGACGATCCTGTATTGTGCGAAAGTAACTCATGGAAAACCTTTGGCAATCCCCAACGCACTGCTGCGGAGGTTGAAGAGATTGTCGCTATGGTGCGACTGAGTCTGTATAATAAGGACCTCTCCTGTGGCAATCGGGCCATCCAATATGAGTTGGAGAAGATGGCAATCCTGCCGATTCCGTCGCTCAGCACCATCAGCCGCATTTTGTGCCGCCGTTACTTGACGCATTGTCGTACGGGGCGATATGAAGCGGATGAAACAGTATAGTCTAAGAGTTGAGATTGAACGATCTCAGGGCAGTTATAAAATAAAGCTTATGATGACACGAAGGATTCCCTTCGCCATTTCTTGCATATTTTTAACCGCTACTCATAGGATTGGAATGTGAACTTTTTCTATGTCGAGAACCAACGTGGTGGGTGGCAAAGTCATCCCTGGATGATGAATACCATTTATGAGTTGATGGCCGAAGTGGCAATACTGGCCGCTCATTGCAAGCACCATGAACGAGCCCCTCCAACCAGCATGATGCTTCATCAGGGCATGAGCAATCATGACCGGAAAAATTGAATTGTGGATTCCTGCAAAGCTCTGTCAAAGAGGGTTAGATTTAGCCCCGAGGGATATGACATGCAAGTACCGTTTCAATTATGCCGAGTTCGGAGTGCATGCCCTCCGTCACTCAGCCGGATCAAGGGCTGTATGAAATGGGCATAGATAATTGGCCAACTATGGTTGGACTGATAACCTGAAAGAGCCATCATTTTCAGCTCTCTCTAAAGAAAGTGCCCAAAGAGCAATGGAAGGTGGGGAGTTACCCACACCCATCTCCCCACCTTGCTCAAGCAGGGCCGTGGTGAGATGGCTGTGGATAACTCCCGTTGAATATTTAGATCTATGGAGATTGGGGGTAAGGACAAGTGGACAATTCATTTGCTACAAAACCGGACAAAATCTATTTGTTGAAAGCCAAGCCAGATAATTCTTGACATCAGGACAAAGATGTGAAAACTTAAATAGCACCTAACATACTAACATCAATAAGTAAATCAGATTATCTTACGTATAGCAAATACAAAGCGACAAGGGGAAATTTATTTCATATCGCTGAATTGCGATTGTAAACAATGAAACACCCTCTTGACTTTTTTATGAGTCAGGCGCATCTGAATACAGAGTGAATAAAACATCGTTAAAAGGTTATCAACTAATCTGAACCCTTAAGGGTGATGCCATGAAGAGATTATCGAAACCCCGTTTCTCAAAAAGATCAGGGTTTTACGTTTTTTAACACTCAACGAGAGAAACCGAGAAATATCAACATTAAGGAGGGATTGTGATATGCCGATATTTTTGATGTTCGGGAAGTATTCCACAGAAGCGCTCAAGAAGGTTTCATCGGAACGAACGAGAAAGGCTGTCGAAATAATCAACAAGAATGGTGGGAAAGTAATATCTATGTATGCGGTATTAGGGGAACATGATCTTGTTTTCACTTTGGATTTTCCTAATGCAGAGAAAGCGATTTTAGCTTCAGCAACGCTAAATATGCTGACGGGGATCTCATTTGTCACATCACCGGTAGTTGATGTGGAACAGTTTGATAGATTGCTATCTGAAATAAAAGATCTGTAGTTATTTTATAACCTGTAACCTGGGATAGTTATTCTTTTGTCAACATCTTTCGGTTTACTGGTAACTCTCAGGTACAGGCGGCACGGTAGTGATAGTGCATTGTCTCATGGTGTACGATCATATCGAAGGAACTACGGGGAGGAACGCATATGGAACAAAACGTGCGTACCATTGACAGGGTTGTCCGGCTCGTGGTGGCGATCCTTTTTATAATTGCCAATGTCGTGAGCTGGGTAACGGGCATTGTGGGTCTCGTCCTCGCCGTCCTTGCCGGCATGCTCCTTTCAAGCGTTGCATCAGGACACTGCCCGCTCTATGTGATGCTGGGAATTAAAAAGACGATTTAACCGGAACCGGTAAAAGCCCGTCCTTATTTAAATATGATCAAGATTAGCCTTACTGACATCAAATACAAATCTTCGCATTGGCTGATTATGCCTGGCATTGAATACGGAAAGAAATAAACCGAAATGCCTACCAAAGATAACTCGAACTCTCAAAATGGATGATCACCTAAATTTAAATGTGATACGGATTTCGGGGCAGGTCAGTTGGGGCTGGGGTGAGGCTGGCATTTGTGGCCGCACTAATTAGGAAAAACACACATGGAGAAGAAGCGTCTTTATTACATTGACAATCTGCGTGTCGCGACAATCATGTTGGTGATTCTGATCCATCTGGCTGTAACTTACAGCGGTAGCGGCATCTGGTTTTATAACGAAGTACGGCCGCTGGGTTTCTTCAGCCATATTTTCTTCAGCTTCTTCCAGGCTTTCGTCCAGGGGTTTTCCATGGGGATGCTTTTCTTTGTGGCGGGCTATTTTACGCCCGTGGCCTATGACCGGAAAAGCACTAACCGATTTATATCCGACAGATTCCGGAGACTCGGCCTGCCAGCACTTTTTTTTCTGCTGGTGGTAACTCCTTTGATGATAGCAGTGGTACGGTCAAACCTATTATGGAAAGGCAGCACTTCCAGTTTCCCGGAATTTTACTGGCAATACATAAAGTCTGCCGGAATGCAGCTTCTCGGTGTCGGCCCGATGTGGTTTGCGCTGGCATTGTTTATTTTTTGCGTGATCTATACGCTTTGGCGCCTGATCCTTCCGAGAACGGCAGCGCCTGATTCCCGGCAGGGTATCCTGACCACCAGACGCTTGCTGCTGCTCACTGTCATCATAGCGGTGGTTGCGTTTTTGCTGCGATTGTTTTTTCCGATCGGCTCCGTATTATGGGGAATGCAGTTGGGATTTTTTTCGCAATACATTATTATGTTCATTGCTGGGATTGTTGCATACCGCACGAACTGTTTTGAAAGCATGACGTCTGCCATCGGCAGAAGATGGCTGGCTGCAGGGTTGATTTTTGGCTTTATCTATTGGCTGATATTGAAATACCTTGCCGGTCCCTATGATTTTTCGACTCTTACAATGAAGTCTGTAAGCACAGGCAAAAGAATAATCGGAGGCTTCTCCTGGCCAGCCGCTTACTATGCCATATGGGAATCCTTTGTTGCTGTGGCCATGACCATGGGGCTTTTGGGCCTGTTTCGTGATAAATTAAACTTCAGCAACAGCCTTACGCGAAAATTGTCCGCAGGCGCGTTTGCCGTGTATATGTTCCACCCGCCGATAATTGTTGCCGTGACGATGCTGATGACAACACTGGACATGCTGCCGGTATTCAAGTGGGCATTGGCCGGTCTGATCTCGATACCGCTATGCTTCCTTATTGCGTACTACATTCTGCTGCGCATTCCGCTGCTTAATAAAATATTATGAGAAAATAACGGGTACGGTTCTGTTTAAACGTGTAGGGGAGGCGAAACTTTCCCATCTCTGGATTCGAGGGACCTGTTTTTTCAGTGGCTTCATTAATCGGAATATTGAGGCCTCTGATCTTTCTTCAATCTTTCAATCTTGTTAATTTCTTGGTGATATTGACATAGTGAGGTGGTTCTCGCTGTATTATCAGGTTTGATCATGGTTTAAGTTTCTTGATAAGCAGCTCATTGATTCCTTTTGATTTTAGTGCAAGAATGGATGCCCAAATCAAAGAAATTGCTAATTTGTCTTTTGTTGTAAAAAACAAGATAGGCCATATAGGAACCTACTTTTATATGACAGATGTTCATAGGTGACAATTCTCAACGTAGAGCGCTCATAATTGGTACCATGATTTGTTGACAACACAATCCAAATAGTTCTTGACGAAAGAATAAAGATATGAAAGCATAAACATCACCTAACAGCTTAACATCAATAAGAAAATCTGATTTTGTTACGTATAGCAATAAATAGTTGTTGATTAAAATTCATCTTGTCAAAATCGTCATTCATTGGTAACTGTGGGCAAAATTGCGAGGTTGAAAAGTCATGGGAGAAGGAATTTCTGATTACACAAAATTCTGCGTTGACCTGAGAAGGCACATGTGGATGGCAGGAGTGGAGACGGAGCTCCGGCGGCTGATCTGGCAGATTGCCGTCACGGGAAAGTACATTTCCGCTAAAATTCATGAATCTAACCGAAAACTTGCGGGATTCAAAAATATGTACGGCGAGGAACAGTTGGCTCTGGACAAGAGTTCCGATGCGATCCTGAAAAACCAGCTCCAGTTTTCCGGTTTCGTCCGGGAGTACGCCTCGGAGGAGCAGGATCAGATCGTCCATATCGGCAAAGGCGCGGAAAAGTATTTTGTCACCGCCGATCCCCTGGA
>Ga0247841_10009108_pt1 | contig 14006 bp, 13 predicted proteins | sample LaCruzMarch2015__2_FD_192410 | JGI IMG/M metagenome (GOLD analysis project Ga0247841, IMG submission 192410) | Freshwater microbial communities from meromictic Lake La Cruz, Castile-La Mancha, Spain - LaCruzMarch2015_18m | ecosystem: Environmental > Aquatic > Freshwater > Lake | place: Spain...
ATCTCTATTGCTTTGAGGTCAAGATGGTCAGGGTGTTCATGGGTTATCAGGATCATGTCCGCCTTCTGCAATTTTGTGTAATCGGCATACTGCGAAACCGGATCGATATGGATGATCTTATTGCCGAAAGAAATCATCAATGTACCATGGCCAATGCACGTTATGACCAGATCACCCTGCGCTGTTTTGATATTGTCGGTTTCAAAATTATTTTCCGCGGCCATTGCCATTCCTCCGTAAAAGTAAAAACAACATAAACATGAAAATAAGATTTTCCCTATAATCTACCCCCTCTTTGGTTGATTTTTTCTCAAAATTATTTCTCCCGATACTACAGATTAATGATTGATTCCTTTATCATTCTATCGTTCCGTCATCAACGATAAAATAATCTGTCCCCAATTATTCAAGAGATATTCCAGTTGGTTTCTCATATTGCTTAATTGCTTTTATTTTCAAGTATTTTCTTCAAGGGAATTTTAAATTCCAGAAGAGAATACGGTTTTACGCTTGCTCCGGCAAAACTATATTTACAATATTTTTCTAAAGCCTGGATCGTTTACGTAATTGCCGGGAATAATTACTTTCAATTCCCGATTGACAGCAGGCAAAGAATATTGTATATTTCGATAACAATACAAACTTCACAATAAGCTTTCCCGGAGGATGCGCGCTATGGCCGAAAAAAAGGTGAACATCAAAATATCAAAAGACACGGAGCGAGTTGTTGCCGCCTTTAAGGCACTTTCCAACGAAACGCGCCTGGGGGTCTTTGAACAGATTTGCCAGGGCTTAGGCAAGGCATCTCTTAATGAGGAAATGCGCCCCTCAGTCTGCAACGTGGCCAGCAACTTCGACATCTCTCTTTCCACGATATCGCACCACATCAAGGAACTGCGCAACGCCGGCCTTGTCCACTGCGAAAGGCAGGGGCAGACGATCCTTTGACAACCCGTAGAAGAAACCATCAGGATGATGGTGGAATATCTTACAGGCGACCGGAAATCCTGATTGCCGATAACTTCTTTAATTAACAACCGGTAATTATTTTACGCCAAACCAGCCTGAAGCAGCCTTTTTCTCTTCAATTATTTAGTAATACTAAATAATATCAAAGCCTTATCATATTTATAAAAATATCTCTTGACAAGCATAAAATCCTTGCTATTATATATTTCGACAGTTATAAAAATATAAGAAAGCAGTAATAATGGTTTTGGTTCATTCCATCGCAGATGGCTGGATCAAAGAAAGGTGTCAACGGGAAACAGTAAAAAATAAATTAAAAACAAACCAAAGGAGGAAAATCATGTCAGTAAGTAAAGAAAGTAATAGTAATGTCGGCAATATGTGTTGTGGTACTTGGGACCATCACCATCATCCTGCGGCGAAATTGAGAATAGGCATTCTGCTTATCGCCATCGGCATGCTGTGGCTGGGTGCAAAAGCGGGGCTGCTGGATTTCAGCTGGCTGCACTCAATTTATTTCTGGCCCACGCTGTTTGTACTGCTTGGTGCCTGGATGGTTTACAAGGGATTGAAACGGATTCGTATCAATAAAAAACAACAATCACGGGCATGAACCCCAAAGCAAGCTTAGGGATTCATACCCTCCGCTGTGCGGGATTGTTCGACTTACAAATTTCAATGCACTGCGTTTTTAAAATTTGAGTCTCACAATAAATTAAGAAGGAGGAAGTAAAATGGGAAAAATGTTTAGCAAGATGATGGAAGGCTGCATGAAGGGCGTGTCGGAAGAGGACAAAAAAAAGATGATGGCGAAGTTTGCCGCAATGTCCCCCTGCGCCGGCAAGAAGATGTCGGAAGAAGACAAGAAGGCGATGAAGGAAAAGATGATGGCCTTCTGCGGGAGCAAGATGGAAAAGATGTCCGACTGTTTTAAAAAAGCGGGATCACAGCCCTGTTGTCCTTCGAGCACACCAGAAAAAACCTGATATCAGGATTGGTAACGTGTTATAAAGAAAGGGGCCGGTGATTGTAGCCGGTCCCTTTTTTTATAAAAACAAAGGCGCCAGGAAATAAATTAATAAGTTAACAGCGCCGATTACTCTGCTCTACCCCATTGGTAAAGAGGTCTCATCAAAAGCCAAATCGCTGAATCCAAGAAAACGCTCCAGAGTTTTTCCCCACTCTTCTTTTATCGCGTCGTTGTAACACGCCATCATTTTCGCGTCATGCTCTTCTAAAAACTCCTGAAGTTTGCCCGACGCTTCCACTTCTGAATATGTCGCTGGCGCCTTTTCCTTTAACGCCTGTCGTATCATTTCAATACGATTTTGTTTTTGGCTTTCTTCAGCAAGATGCATCATTATTATTTCCTCCGTTTGACCCAATTATATTACATTCTTTTTGGATATCTTGTCAAAAAACACGCGATAAATAAAACCGTTCCCTTTATTTCTGTTGGAAAAGGTTGACGCATGAATCTCCAATCGCCGTAAAGCCAGGATTGACGGGGTTTGCAGATGATCTCAATTAAATAGAACCGTTCCCGATTATTCCCTTTCGCTTTGCTTAGAGTGTAAATAATTTTGATATTCTTTTTGAGCTATTCTCATAATTTTTTTCAGATGCTTTTCATTTACCATGTCATAAACATAATCTGGATTTTTCAAAGCATAGTCTTCGTTAATTACAGATATAGTTCTTTTGTAAAAATCCTTTAATTTCTCTAATGATTCTGTATTTACGGGATAGGCTTTACCGTTAAAAGTAAGATTGTCATTACTAAAATTTTTGAAATCTCGAATATGTCCGATTGATATTTCTTTTCTGCCTTTCTTTTTTAAACCAACAGCACGGGCATCGATATGTTCAAGATCATTTCTTATCTCTTGGTCAAATGTTTTTTGAAATTCAACATAAATTTTATTTAAGTTTTTGTTTTTCAGCTTGGCACAGAGTCTATTAAGGCATCTATTAACCTGACCTATACAGATAAAGTAAAAATGTGCATCACAAAATATTTTGAGATGCTGCTTGCGATAAGTTGTCCAATTTAGCTTATTTGAACTCCGTATTGAGGATAGTGCTTTTTTGTCCAATCTCCTCGTTCTTTCAATGCGGCTTATCTGAAGCTCAGCACCATTGACATACTCTTCGATAAGCATAAGTAATATATTTATCTGCATATCACCAAAAACGAAATAATATTTTGATGTAAGATTAAACATTTTATTAAGCCCTCACAATTAAAAAATGCTTTATCTTTACTTTCCCCATTTGAATCCAATTTCCTCAAGTCGCCTGATCCTCTCTGGAGATAATTTCCCTATTTTGTACTTATATCTTTGAGTTTTTTGCCAAATGCCCAACCGGAAACCTTCATCGGTTTCATAGCTCCGTGGTGCACTGGGATTCCCCGTGCGCTCCTTATGGAGCAATGTTTGTTGGCAACCTTTTTCAAACAGCTCTTCTTGTCTTTCCCATATGAAACCAATTTCCTCAAGTCGCCTGATCCTCTCTGGAAATAATTTCCCTTTCCTACTCCTTTGATCGTTTTGCCAACTGCCAAGACGAAAACCCTCCGCTGTTTTGTAACGCAATGGTGCATTGGGATTGCCGGTGCTTTCTTTATAAAGCAATGTTTCCCGAAAGCCCTTTTCAAACGGTTCTTCCTGTTTCTCCGTTGTTCCAAAACTCCCAGATTTCCCCCATGTGAAACCAATTTTTTCGAGTCGTTCTATTCTATCACGAGATAATTTCCCTTTCCTATAACTTGCCCTTTGAGCACTTTGCCAACCACCAAGTTGGTAGCCCTCCGTTGTCCTATATGAATGAGGGACATTAGGATTGGCTATCTGGTATGTCCACAAAGGCGTATAGGGATTGGTTATGCTCTCTTTATATCTTAAAGTAAGTCCGTACCAGAAATCCCATTGCCTGCCGATGATTTCGACTATTCTGGTATTCAGCTTTTCGATGAACCTGTTTTGATCAATCTTGGTGGGCAGATCGTAGAATTCCAACTTTTGTGCATACTCAGTCATTGCATCTTTCCATGCCTGAGAACCTTCTTCACCTTTGCCCTGAAGAATGCGCATGTTGGAAACTATGCCTTGCAAACGCTGATCCTGATCAAGCATGGCTTGCAAGACTTCCCACACGGTACTAAAGTCTGAATTCTGGATAATTTCTTCGGGGTCTGCATCTTCTTCTAAAAATACGGGTATGAAAATGTATCCCCTTTCCTTCCAATCAGCCTTTCTCATGGCCCTGCCTGTGGCCTGGACAATGTCAATCAGGCTTCTTTTCGGATCAATAAAGGCAACCATATCCACGGCAGGGATATTTACACCTTCCGTCAGGCAGCGGGCATTGCTTATTATGCCGATGTCCACAGTTTCAAATTCTTTCAAGATGTTGCTTCTTGTACCTGAAGACATCGTGCCGTTGACATGGAAAAATCCGACACTCTTTTGCGTTTCTTTTTCGGATTTGATGAGATGGAAGATTTTATCAATGCCGTAAGGCTCGCTGGTATCTGTAAATGTCTTTGCCGATTCGACCCTGCCGTGGAAGGTGAATGCTTTTCTCAACCCGTATGCACGAATCCCTTTCACTAGAGCAATCCGCTTTGCCAATGCTTTGGCATCCCACTGGTCATCCTGACCGGTAATGACTTTTCCGCCTTTTTCGATAAGTTCCTTTACTTCCGAATCCATCACGCAGATGACGATGACTTTGTAATCAGTTATGTGGCCTCTGCTGACTGCTTCGGCAAAGCCTATTTCATAAAAGGGCTGTCCGTAAATATCGGCATCGTCCATGCTGCAGATCAGGACGTCCTCTTCTTTTGCCTTTTTGGTGATATGAGGCGCGTAAATCTTGGGTGTTGCCGTCATGAAGATTCTTTTGTTGATGGGAATGTTGGCATCATCCAGCGCTATGCCCCAGGCGCCGATTTTTGTCCCTGCTGTTCGATGCGCTTCATCAAAAATGCCGAGATCAAAGGTTGCAGCTGACTTGCGGACAGCATCGGAGAGGACTTTTGATGATTGATACGTGGAAAAGATGATGGAAGTCTTGGTGGATGTAACATTGAGAAATTTCTGTATTTCTTCCAGTTCGGTAGTAACGGGCACATCCATATCGGATATTTTTTCTATCGGGGCATCGTTGCCCAGATCAACCGTTGTATCGCTGCAGATGCAAAGGTAACGGAAGGGCAGGGATGAATTGATTGCCCACTCTCTCAATGTTTGGCTCAGAAGCGATAGGCTGGGCAGCATTATCAGAATCTTTTTCGCACCGAGCTTTTCACTGATCCAGATCGAGCCAAGAGTTTTCCCCGCGCCGCAGGGAAGGATCAACTGGCCTCTATTGTTTTTTTCATAATACGATACGGCCGCTGCAATTGCTTCCCGCTGGGTTATATGAGGTTCTTTTTTAGCAGGTGGAGCTATTCGCTGTGTTTTTAAATATGTTGTCAGACGATCAAAGAAATCCGCATCGAGGGCGTCAAATCTATCGGCAAGGATGCGGCTTTGGCGGACTCTGTCATCAATGGAAGAAGGGAGCTTGTTGGAATTGGCAATCGTTATGCGCCAATCAGCCTTGTCGGAAACTGTAAAGAAGGTGGAAAGTTCCCGAAGCGATGGCGTTACCTTTCTGTCGCTGCGGAATTTTGCCTGCCAGGCAAATAACCGGTTATCATCAGTAATGCCTACGCCGTCTATGCCCAGGTCTTGAATGCCCGGATAGCCCAGACGTTCTCTAATCGAAGGTGGTATTTCCGTGTGGCGATAAACTTGCTGAAATTGAAAGACAGGGTCAAGAAGGAAAAAGGCATGGCAGAATTCTTCAAAAGCATTGCCTCTTTCCATTTCTGTAGGCAGATCGGCGATTCTTTTTTCGAGTTTCTCCCAGTTTTGGATATTTTCAACAAGGTTCAGAAGACTGTTTTCCGCCATACGATTATCCTGTTTGCCGGGGTGCGATTGGAATGTTCATATAATACCAAATTGCTATCAAACATTAAAAGGTTGATTTACCGAGCATAATACCAAGTAAGCTTTCAATAATTCATATTTTAATGTTTGAAAGCAACTTGGTATAACTAATAGAAATCAAAGAACTATGCAATGATTAATTTCTTCCACCTATGCGACAGACTTTGCAATTCTGATTATTTCGATAGTTTTCTTGGTTTTGCTTGGGCTTACTTAGCTTTTCGATAGCGTATGCTTTTCTTTTTATGGTTTTAAAATATGCTAAACTACCAGTATGTTAAGATTATTTGTATGGTTAAAACTCAAAGAATCAATACCGGGAATTAATAATTGAAAACCAAAGATTAATTGACAACGCAACCCAATTAATATATCAACTGAACCTCGTTTGTTACCAAGGCGCCTTTATGGTGACTAACTTTTTGTAATACATATTGATTCTTTGTTTTGCCATTTTGGTGTAAGAATTAACTCAGAATAGTATAAAGGAAGATAAATAATTTATGAAACATGATAGTTTTATCGCTCAAGAAGGTTATCCTTTTATCCTCATTTCCCTCGTCCTTACGGTTTTAATTTCTTTTTCCGGCATTTGCTTCCTAATAATTCTTCTGGCTGCCATAACATTCTTTATTGTTTGGTTTTTCCGCAATCCGGAAAGATCTTTTCGGGACGAAGAAAAATTGGTGATTTCTCCTGCTGATGGCAAAGTAATCAAGATAGAGAATGTCGATATGACAGGAACTATTGCCGGCAAATTTAAAAAAATAAGCATTTTCATGAATGTCTTCAGCGTCCATGTAAATCGGGCGCCCTATCCCGGAAAAATTGAAAAAATCAATTATCACGAAGGGAAATTTTTCTCCGCTAATCTGGATAAAGCATCGCTGGATAATGAACGCAATGAGGTGATGATCCGTACTGAAGATGGCCGGGAAATATGGGCTGTGCAGATTGCCGGGCTGATTGCTCGCCGGATTGTCTGCTGGATCAATGTCGGCGCGTTGGTTAAAAAAGGTGAAAGATTTGGTTTGATTCGTTTTGGTTCACGCGTGGATGTCTATTTGCCTGATGATTCAAAAATTTCAGTTAAACTCGGAGATAAGGTCAGAGCCGGTAAAACACCTTTGGGGTATCTATCATGACTAAAGAGCCGCGAATAAAAAATATGCGCATAAAAAAAGGAATTTTTTTATTACCAAACCTTTTGACTACGGCCAGTTTGTTCTCCGGTTTCTATTCCATTATCGCTTCCGTCCAGGAAAAATATTACATTGCTGCCATAGCAATTTTAGTTTCCCTTGTTTTTGATGGGCTCGACGGCCGTATTGCACGAATGACTAACACAACCAGTAAGTTTGGAGCGGAATACGATTCCCTGTCGGATTTGATAGCCTTTGGAGTAGCTCCTGCTTTACTGGCTTATATCTGGGTGATGTCTTCGGATGGCAAACTGGGTTGGATGGCCGGATTTTTATTTGTTGCTTGCGGAGCGCTTAGGTTGGCACGTTACAATATCCAGATCGGCATAATTGACAGCAAAGTATTTAACGGCCTGCCAATTCCTGCCGCCGCTTCTGTTATTGCCACTACAGTCATATTTTTTTATTTTATCGGCAGTGAAGGAAAAATTCATAATTCTTATATAACTTGCTCTGTCATAGTGTTGGCATTGCTTATGGTCAGTAACATTAAGTATTACAGCTTCAAGGACATGAAACTCTACTCACGCTTGCCCTTCACTCTTTTCCTGATTGTTGTTGGTATTTTGTTAGTCATCTACTATAAGCCTGAGATTATGGCTTTTGTTATTATGGTAGGATACGCGATTTCCGGCCCTATTTGGTGGGTAGCTAAGTTCGGGAAGAAATTAGCATCGAAGGCAAAAGAAAAGAAAAATATACAAGCATGAGCGCGAAACATAAAGTTGACTACGGAAAATTATGCGCATAATCGGGGGAATGGCTAAAGGGAGAACGCTAAATTTCCCTGCCGTATCCAAAGACAGGCCTACTTCTGATTTTTTACGCGAAGCTCTTTTTAATTTATTGGGGGATGTAGCTGATAAATCATTTCTCGATCTTTTTGCCGGTTCCGGTAGCGTTGGTCTGGAGGCCGCCAGCCGCGGAGCAAAAGAAGTTTGCTTTATCGAAAAAGATAAAATCCTGGCAGCGGTTGCACAAAAAAATGTTGAGAGTTGTGGATTTGAAAAGAACTGTCGCGTAATAAATATGGATGTCCGGTCAGGGTTAAACGATCTTTATAAAAAAAAATGCAAGTTTGATATTGTATTTGCCGATCCGCCCTATAACAAGGGCTTAGTGGAAACAACAATAAAGTTATTAAAGGAATATCCGGTTTTTAAACAGGACACTTTGATAGCAATTCAACATTCAACCAGAGAAGATTTCGGCTCAGTTTTAACAGAAAGGGTTAGTGGAGAAGCCGTTTGGCAACAAATTGATCAAAGAAAATATGGTGATAATGCTATTTCTTTTTTGAAGGTGGAGTAGAAATGACGCAAGAAAAATTTGCTAACAGGATTGCAATTTATCCGGGTTCTTTTGATCCGATTACAAATGGACATGTGGATCTTATCAAAAGAGGAATAAGATTATTTGACGAAGTCATTGTTCTGGTTGCTTATAATCCGAATAAATCTTATCTCTTTTCGGTGGAAGAAAGAGAACAATTTATTCGTGAAATATTCAGTGATAATAATGGAGTTCGGGTTGATAGCCACAGCGGATTACTTGTAGATTATTTGAAAAGTTCAGGAGCCAGCGTGATATTACGCGGAATGCGTGCCGTGTCTGATTTTGAATACGAGTTTCAAATGGCTTTGATGAACCGGCGGCAAACCAGAGAAGTGGAAACAGTATTTCTCATGAGCGGATTCAAATGGTTTTATTCAAGTTCTAAATTGATTAAAGAAGTGGCCAGCATGGGTGGATCAGTAAAAGGTCTGGTACCGGATAATGTTCACCGCGGGCTGATGGAAAAATTCAATAATGTCAAGAGGTAGATTGTGAAACTAGCAACAAGAGTAGCAAAAATTAAACCATCAGAAACCTTAGCAATTACTGCTAAGGCAAATGCCTTAAAAGCTGAAGGAAGAGACGTGATTGGGTTTGGCGCGGGTGAGCCGGATTTTGATACACCGGCCAATATCAAGCAGGCCGCGATTAAAGCAATTGAAGCCGGGTTCACTAAATATACGCCCGTGGGCGGTACTGATGAATTAAAAGACGCGATTATAAACAAGTTAAAGAGGGATAATTCTCTTGACTACAAACGATCGCAGATTGTTGTCTCCTGCGGCGCCAAACATTCTTTATATAATCTCGCGCAGGCCTTGTTTGAAACGGGCGATGAAGTAATCATTCCCGCGCCTTACTGGGTGTCTTATCCTGATATCGTAGTTCTCGCTGGCGGAACGCCGGTAATTTTAAACACACTGGAGAAAGACGGATTTAAAATTAACCCTCAGCAATTAAAGGCCGCGATAACACCCAATACGCGAGCCCTTATTATTAACGGACCTTCTAACCCAACAGGAGCAGCGTATTCGCCGGAAGAATTAAAAGCTATCGCCGCAGTTCTTATCGATGAGGATATATTGATTATCACGGACGATATTTACGAAAAGATTCTTTATACGAAATATCCATTTGCCAATATTGCCTCTGTGGAAAGCAAACTAAAAGACCGGACAATCGTAGTCAATGGTGTATCCAAAGCTTACGCGATGACCGGCTGGAGAATAGGTTATGCGGCAGGCCCTGAAGAAGTAATTGCGGCTGTAAGCAAGATTCAGAGTCAAAATACGTCCAATCCCACTTCTATTTCACAAAAGGCATCGGTGGAGGCGCTCAACGGTGATCAAAGCGTTGTTGCGGTGATGGTTGGCGAATTCCTCAAAAGAAGAGATGTTATAGTTACCGCTCTCAATGATATTCCGAATGTGAAATGTTTGTTGCCGGAAGGTTCTTTTTATGTATTTCCGAACGTATCAGGTGTTTATGGGCGTTCCTATAAAGGTAAGAAAATAATTGGTTCAACGGAGTTAATTGATTACCTGCTTGATGAAGCAAACGTGGCTGCTGTTCCCGGTGCGGCATTTGGCAGCGATGACCATATCCGCTTATCGTACGCGACTTCGTTAAAAAATATCGAAGAAGGCGTAAAACGAATTAAGAATGCAATAGCGAAGTTGGACTAGTTATAAAGGAAAGACAAAATGGGCGGTATTTTCGGAGTAGTGTCAGATCAAAGCTGTGTGCAGACTCTGTTTTACGGGACTGATTATCATTCGCACCTGGGCACAGAAAATGGCGGGATGGCTGTATTCGGAGCTAAAGGCTTTTATAACACGATTCACGGTATATCACAGGCACAATTCAAATCACGTTTTGTCGATGACTATAAAAAAATGGAAGGAAATTTCGGCATTGGCGCGATTGACGATGAGTCTCCCCAGCCTCTGATCTTCCGTTCCAAGTTTGGTGTTTACGCTGTTGTGGCAACAGGGCTCATCACAAACAAAAACGCATTGGTAGGCGAGCTTCTTAACGAGGGGATTTCTTTTAGTGAAGTTGCCGGCGGCGGCGTCAATAATGCCGAGCTCGTAGCCTGCCTGATTAATCGCGGCGATAATATAGTGGAAGGAATTGCTTCCATGCGCGGTATTATTGAAGGGTCTATTTGCGTTTTAGTTATGAGCGAGCAGGGTATTTATGCGGCGCGCGACAAGTATGGTCGTTTCCCTCTGGCTGTGGGAAAAACTAAAGATTCAACCAAAAAATCCTATGTTGTAGCAACAGAAGCAAGTTCGTTTGAAAATCTGGGTTATGAGTTGATTCAATTTATCGGGCCCGGGGAAATTCTACTTCTGACTGCTGACGGCGTTTCACAAATGAAGCCGGAAGGACAGGAAAAGCAGGTCTGTTCTTTTCTATGGATATATACAGGTTCCCCCTCATCCACTTACGAAGGCATCAGCGTTGAAAAAACAAGGGAAATGTGCGGCAGATATTTAGCCAAACGCGATAATGTCCAGGCAGACTTTGTTACCGGTGTGCCGGATTCCGGAGTCGGTCATGCCGTTGGTTATGCGATGGAGTCAGGGATCCCGTATCGCCGGCCATTGGTGAAATACACTCCCGGTTATGGCCGTAGTTACACCCCGCCTACTCAGGAAATTAGAGACCTTGTGGCCACGATGAAACTCATTGCCGTGCGTGAAATAATTAACGGCAATCGCATGATAATTTGTGATGACTCTATCGTGCGTGGCACGCAATTAAAAAACTATACAATAAAAAAATTGTGGGACAATGGTGCAAGGGAAATTCATGTGCGTCCCGCATGTCCGCCACTGATGTTTCCCTGTATTTATGCGGCATCTACAAGATCTACAACAGAGCTTGCTTGTCGGAAAGCTATTCTGGCACTGGAAGGCAAAGAGATAGACAAACCTGATGATTACCTGGATACGAATTCGGCAAAGCATGCAAAGATGATTGATTGGATTAGAAAAGATATCAATGTAACATCCCTCAAATATCAGACGATTGATGATATGATCGCCGCAATCGGCCTACCGGCAGACCAACTCTGCCTGCATTGCTGGCAGGGGAAATAACTGCATCCTGCAATAAACACAATTCACACCCGACTATAAACATAGACAACACAGCTAATATTTTCTGCTCAAAATATCCTCTTAAGATTTCCTTGACATACAAGATCGAAATTCTTATACTTTATCTCCGATGAAGTAATATCTCATTAAAAACTAAAGAGGTTTGCTATGACACGACTAAAACTGCTGATCGGACAATGGATAGCTCAAACCACCAGAAAGCTTCGTAATAACTTCTATCTTTATCTGGCGGTCTTGCTCACGGTGTTTGTGTTGCTTGATGCCAGTGTGTTTCATGTTGGTGAAAACATGCGCCAAAAAGCGTTTGATTTCATGGTGCGTAGCCGTGTAATTGTACCTAAACCGGATAAAGAGATTGTGATTGTGGATATCAATGAGGCCAGTTTAGCGGCGATGGCGAAGGAATATGGACGCTATCCATGGCCGCGGCAGGTGTTCGGCGAGTTTTTAGAGAATATTGAGGCTCAAAAGCCTAAAGCCATTGTATTTGATATTTTATTTAGCGATGCTGACATAGCTAACCCGGATAGCGATGCTTATTTTAATGACACCATAGCCGCCACAAATAATACTTTCTTTCCTTTTATACGGTTGTCGGAAACTCAGGATAAACTTAGCGCGGTTAAGCCTGTCATGATTCCTGGAGTTATTGAAATAATTCAAGGACAAGCGGATAAAAATGCTACGATTGCCTTGATATTACCTCACTTTGCGGCGGCAATTAATTCAAGTCGCTTAGGTTTCAATAACATCTACCCGGATAAAGATGGTATCGTACGCGAATATAGCCTTTATCGCGATGATTATGGCTGGAAGCTGCCATCACTGGCGCTTAGCGTGGGTAATAAGCTGGGCTACAGCGTGCCTGAAACGCAGAGCGTTTTGATCAATTGGCGCGGCAAACCTTTCACTTATCAATATATCACTTTCAGCGATGCGCTGCAGGACATGAGCAGCAAAGTAAAAATACGCCCACCAAATGAATTCACCGGAAAAATTGTTATCATTGGTTCTACCGCGCCTAGTTTGTTTGACCTCAAGGCTACGCCAATGGCTAAAATTTATCCGGGAGTGGAAATTTTAGCTACCGCTATTGATAACGTCAAGCATTCAGATTATCTGCATGTGTGGCGCGGTGCCCTGTCCTATGTGTTGCTTAGCTTATTACTTATCTGGCTGACGACGGCAGCTTTTTATAAGGAGGCAGATCGCGACAAATTAAACAGGATTTTCAGTAGCAGCCAGATTAGTTTGCTGATGATTTCTTATATCGGTATCAATATCACCAACACCTACTTGGATCTCAGCGGTCCGGTTATTTGGGCGGTTGCGTATTTTAGCGTCGCTAAAGCTTATGCTCTGGCTACTGACCTTGCATTGCAGCGCTGGTTGGCTTTTGGCGTAAAAACGGGCGAAGGCGGAGCGCAAGCGCTGATCATGCCAATTTCGGTGGAAAGTAAAGAGCCTTTGGGTGATGCGCTGCTGAAAAAGCTAAAACGGCAAATTGAACTGAGCTGCCGTACACCTAATAATATTGATGTCCTGAAAGGTTCGCAAAGTGGGATTTGGGGATTATTTGGCGACATGGCCGTCGTAAGCTGGACTTATGCCGAAACAAAAGAAGAATATGCACAGCAGGCAAAGCTTGATGCTGACCAATTGGCTGAAAAATTATCTGAAATATTAAAAAACATCGGTTTACCAAGTGATACTCAAGTGCATTACGCGATGCATCAAGGCGGGCTGGCAGGAGACAAGTCCTTAGCCAGCCAATGGCGCAGCTTGTTTGCCCAAGCCATCCTGAAATTAGAATATATGGGGCAGGATAATACAAAGTTGCTTTCAAAAAATAAACTATGAATTTTTGAAAGCTTACTTGGTATTATGCCCGGTAAATCAACCGTTTAATGAGACTCGCTGATAGTGAGCCAAGCTGACGATAGGAAGCGTAAGGCGAACTATACCAGGTGCGTAGTACCCTGAAGGGCATCTGCGACGCCGTGGTAAAACGAATCTCGACGAGTCGGGATGAAGTCTGTCCCTTCCACCTGAAGGTGGCGGGATAATTCGCTCTATGATTTTCCGAGCACTATGTTTCGGAAAATCAAGGCTCATTAAAGCGCTAGTCGTAGTGAGTCCCAAGTTTCGGAAGCGTAGTGAGACTTGCTAAAATCGAGCAAAGCGAAGATTGAAGCATTAGTCGAACTATCCCGCAAAGCGGTGGTAGCGCACTGAAGCTTGTTGGACGAACTATCCAATAGCCACAGGCTATTGGGAATTATCCCACGTGCGAAGCTAAGTAGGGATAATGTTTGATAGCAACTTGGTATAAGTAGATATTGCCGAAATCCGTCAATGAATATTAGGAT